>CEVN01021853.1_pt1 | contig 61618 bp, 56 predicted proteins | sample 427041 | NCBI WGS metagenome assembly CEVN01 (sample SAMEA2623463, study PRJEB7988) | marine metagenome | biome: marine biome (ENVO:00000447); feature: surface water layer (ENVO:00002042); material: "saline water (ENVO:00002010), including plankton (ENVO:xxxxxxxx)" | depth 5 m
GGTGTTATTCGTTGATTTTTCATAGTGAAGACTATCCACGGTGTTGTATTCAATTAAGTTTACTTTACAAGGGCTTGTTTGTGCAAACTGGATTAATTTATGAGCGTCATCGATGCTATCATTTATATTTTTAAACAGGATGTATTCGTAGGTGACCCTAGTGCCCGTTTTTTTGTAGAAATATTTGATGGAATCTTGTAGTTCTGACAAATTAATTTTTTCATTTATTGGCATTAAGACGTTACGTTTATCATCTGAAGCAGAGTGTAATGAAATCGCTAGGTTAAATTTAACGTTATCATCACCAAGTTGTTTAATCATTTTAGAAATGCCAGCTGTTGAAACTGTAATTCTTTTTGGAGACATGCCTAATCCGTTTTTGGTTGTTATAAGTTTGATGCTTTCTATCAATGATTTGTAATTTAATAGTGGTTCACCCATCCCCATAAAAACGATATTTGACAAAGGCCTTCCAAATTTGGATATCGCTTCTTCGTTAAGAATAAAAACCTGGTCATAAATTTCAGCGGCCGAGATATTTCTTTTTAGCTTTAGTGTGCCAGTGGCGCAAAACTTACATGTTAAGCTGCAACCAACTTGTGATGAAATGCAAGCCGTTAATCTTTTTTTTGACGGAATTAAAACCCCTTCAATTAAAAGATTATCATGTAATTTGAAGCTATATTTTATTGTGCCATCATTACTTTTTTCTAGTAGATGAATTTTAGCAGCATTAATTGCAAATGTGTTATTTAACAATTCTCGTGTTTTTTTTGGAATTGATGTTATTTCATCAAATGACAACACTCTTTTTTTCCAAAGCCATTCCCAAATTTGTTTTGCTCTGAATTTGGGAAGATTTTGTGTGTCAAAAAACTTTAAAATCTCTTCTAATGGTAAGTTTCTAATATCTTTTTTTCTATTCATAATTGTTTGCAAAGATATATTACTTTTGACTATGCGATTTCTAACTGCTGATTATTTATATCCACTTCACACTTCTCCAATAAAAGAAGGCGTTTTGCAATTAGCAGAAAATGGAGAGGTAATTTCTATACTAAAGAATAGAAAATCGGTTTCTTTAAATAATTTAGAAGTTTTTAAAGGGGCGCTTTGTCCAGGTTTTGTAAATGCTCATTGCCATCTTGAGTTGTCACATCTTGATGGTACAATCAAAAAGGGCAATGGACTACTTGACTTTATTACATCTGTTAAAAATAGGCGCAATTTTGATAAAGAGAATGTTTTGAAAGCAATAGCTAGTGCTGAGCAGCAAATGATTCAAAACGGTATTGTTGCAGTTGGAGATATATGTAACACGTCTGATACTTTGACACAAAAAAAAATGGGAAACATAAAATATTATAATTTCATAGAGGTTTTTGGAGTGCATGAAAAAAATGCAAAAAACACAATCATTAAGGCGAAAAAGTTAAGAGCACAGTTTTTAAAAATTGGATTGAAATCAACAATTTCGCCACACGCACCATATTCTGTTTCTACAGAATTAATGCAAGAGATAAAAAAAAGTTTTGATGAAAAAGATGAGCTCATGTCTGTTCACATTCAAGAAACAGCGCAAGAAAATGATCTTTTTAAAAAAAAGAGAGGTGATTTTTTAGCTTGGCTTAAGAGTATTAATGCAAGCCCGTTAATTTGGGAAAACCGAAGTAGATCAATAGATATTTTTAATGAATTAGGCAATAAAAAAACATTAATGGTTCACAATACTTTTGTAGAAAAGCATGACATTAAATCTAGTTATTATTGTACTTGTCCCAAATCTAATTTATATATTGAAAAAAGGGTGCCCAATTATTCTTTATTTGACTCAAATAAACTTTGTGTTGGAACAGATAGTTTGGCGTCGAATGATTCGCTTTCAGTTTTAGAAGAGCTTAAAATAATAAGAGATAATTCTAATTTTGATTTTAATACCTTACTAAAAATTGCTTCAAAAAATGGAGCAGAAGCCTTGGGTTTTAAAGAGTTAGGAACGTTTCAAAAAGGAAAAAAGCCCGGTGTAAATTTGATTTCAGGTCTTAATAAAGTTGAAATTATTGCATAAATACGTTTGCTATTTTTAAATCTTCAATAGTTGTAATTTTTAGATTTCTCTCTTCTCCCAGAATAGTTGATATTTTCCCTCCACTTGCTTCAAATACCACTGCATCATCTGTAAATTTTTTTGTGAAATCCTGATTATATGCATCTTTAATATCTGAACTTATAAAGCATTGAGGAGTTTGTACTTGATATAAATCATCGCGATTAATAAAGATTGAGTTTAAACCTTTAACTTTACGAATAGAATTTTTAACAGGTATAACAGGGATAACACCAGTTTTTTCTTTAGTTTGAGCTATAAGTATGTCTATTAGGTGTTTTGAAACAAGGGGGCGCACTCCATCATGAATTGCTACAATTGATTTTTCATTAATTTTTTCAAGCCCATTTTTTACAGAGTAAAATCGATTTTTACCACCTTTTACTACAATATAATTTTCATTGAAATTAAACTTTTGGCAAAGCTGGCTCCAGTAATCAATTTTTTTTTCTGGTAGAACTAGTATGATTTTATCAAAGTGAGAAAACTTTTTAATAGTATGTAATAATATTGGCTTTTTGTTTAGCTGAAGAAACTGTTTAGGGATATCTGAATTCATTCTTTTTCCATCTCCCCCAGCAACTATTAAAGCTACTTTTTTCATTTTACAGAATTAGCATTGCGTCTCCATAAGTATGGAAATTATATTTCTTTTTAATGGCTTCTTTATATGCTTTTTGTAAAAGGTCCAATCCTGCAAATGCTGCAACTTGCATCATAAGAGCAGATTGTGGCAAGTGAAAATTAGTTAACATACAGTTTGCAATTCTGAAGCTGTGAGGAGGAAAGATGAATAAATTTGTCCACCCTTCAAAAGGGAGTGTTTCATTTTTAGTTGAAATAGAGGATTCTAATGTGCGCATTACTGTAGTTCCAACAGCGCAAATTCTTTTTTTATTTGCTTTTCCTATATTAATTTGTTGAGCGGCTTTTTCAGGAATTTTTATTGACTCTGACTCCATTCTGTGCTTTGATAAATCTTCAACCATAATAGGGTTAAAAGTTCCTAAACCAACGTGCAAAGTGGTTTCTGCAAAATTAACACCAATTAGTTCTAGGTGTTTCATTAAAAGCTTACTAAAATGTAAGCCTGCTGTCGGAGCTGCAACAGCCCCTTCATGTTTTGCATATACAGTTTGATATCTTTCTGTATCTTGTGGGGTTGCTTCTCTGTTTAGATGTTTTGGAATTGGAGTTTCCCCAAGTGAGGTTATAACCTGTTTAAATTCTTCATGTGTGCCATCAAAGAGAAACCGTAAGGTTCTACCTCTTGATGTTGTATTATCAATAACTTCTGCAATAAGCTCATCTTTTTCTCCGAAGAACAATTTGTTTCCAATTCTAATTTTTCTAGCTGGATCAACTAATACATCCCAGATCCTATTTTTTTTATCCAATTCTCTTAATAAAAATACTTCTATCATTGCTCCGGTTTTTTCTTTGTTGGCATGTAGTCTAGCAGGAAAAACCTTTGTGTTATTTAGTACAATAACATCTCCTTCTACAAAGATATCTTTAAGGTCAGCAACCTTTTTGTGTTCAATTTGACCATTTTTTCTGTCTAAAACCATAAGCTTAGCCTCCTCTCTTTCTGAGGCTGGTTTTTTTGCTATTCTTGCTTCTGGCAAGTCATAATTGAACATGGATAATTTGTATTTCATCTAAAGTGTAAATATTAATTAATAATCAGCAAAGATAATGTATTGAAAAGTAGAAGTCAAGCAAATTTAATTATTTCAAAAAATTTTCAAAACATTTAATATCCATTGCTTCAGTTAACTGATGTTTGCCAATTGCAGTTCTACATAATTTGGAAAGGTGAGCTCCGCTGTTTAACTCTATTCCAAAATCATTAGCGATAGAACGAATATAAGTTCCTTTGCTACATTTAATTTTAAAATTGATATTTAATTTTTCAATAGAAATAATGTTAAACTTTTCTACAAAAACCATTCTGCTTTTAATTACTACTTTTTCTCCTCTTCTGGCTTTTTCATATAACCTTTCACCATTATTTTTTAGTGCTGAAAAAATTGGAGGTTTTTGATAAATTTTTCCAATAAATTTTTTTGTGGTTGCATAGATAGATTTTTCTGTTATATGAGACGTGTTGTAATTATTGTCTATTTTGGTCTCTAAATCGTAAGAAGCTGTTGCTCCTCCTAATGTTATAGTCCCCATGTATGTTTTTGATTGACTTTGAAGTTCAGAAAGTTTTTTTGTGAATTTTCCAGTACAAACAATTAACAGACCCGTTGCCAAAGGGTCAAGAGTTCCAGCATGCCCCACTTTTATCTTTTTTATGTTGTACCTTTTACAAATTTGATATTTAATTTTTTTTACAACATCAAATGATGACCAACCATAAGGCTTATTGATAAGTAAAAGTTGACCATTTAAAAATGTATTTAATGAAAAAATATTTTGTGTCATTCTATTAAAAGGTAAAACATAGAACAACACTACCAACAGCAAAACAGTAATATGCAAAATATTTTAGATTACTGTTTTTGACAAGTTTTATCATCCATTTGCAAGCGAGCATTCCTGTAAAAAATGCAAAAAGAAAACCTATTAAAAGAGAGAGAAAAGCTGTGTCAGTTACAAAGATTTCTCCTGAAAGAGAATCTTTAATCATTTTTCCAAAAATTAAAGGGATAACCATTAAAAATGAAAATTTTGCTGATTTTTCTTTATCTATTCCTAATAAAACAGAAGTAGAAATGGTCGCGCCAGATCTAGAAATACCTGGAATAATTGCAATTGCTTGTGAAATCCCAATTATAATCGCGTCTAAATAACCAACATTTTTGTTAGATGCTTTTGCTTTATCAGACAAAAAAAGCAATAGCCCAGTTAGAACTAACATAGCTCCAACTAGAGCCAGATTGCCAACAAATAAAGCTTCTATTTCAGTGTTAAAAAAAACTCCAATAAATGTAGCGGGAATCATTGAAAGAACAATTTTTAATGAAAATTTAAAAGCGTCATTATTTTTGAACTGTACAAGCCCCAACAATATTTTTTTTATATCATCGCGAAAAACTAGTATTGTCGCAAGAGCTGTTGCAAAGTGTAATACAACGGTCATCAACAAACTTTTTTCAGACACATTTTTTTCTCCAAGAATTACTTTTGCAATTTCTAAATGTCCACTGCTACTTACAGGTAAAAACTCTGTTAATCCTTGAATAATTCCAAGGACAATAGCATTTACTAGCTCCATATTATTTGTTTTTTTCTTCTCTATACATAACAGCAAAGATCTCAATAATAAATCCAATTGCTAATAGGATTGGCGCAAGTGTTAATCTTTGAAAATCAAATATTTTGTCAGAGAACTCTGTTGGATCTTCTGCCCCTCCTCCTACCATTAAAACAAGCCCACTTGCAATAAAAGTTAAGCCCACTATTAGCAAGATGTAATTCTTTTTTTTGAATTCAAAATCCATGTTTTTTTTTTTAGTTATAAAGTTCGTTTTCGTTTAGTTTTATATATTTTTTAACAGCAAAAAAAGTTGAAAATAAGCTGAGTATAAGTCCGCAAAAAAAGATTAAAACAAAAATAATGCCAATTATTTTTAAATCATTCATGTTGAGTATAGTTGCAGTTTCTTCTTGAACTAATTGGATTGCTCCAATTAACATAAAAATCGCAAAAATTGCACTGTAAAAACCTTGATATATTCCCTTAATCAAGAAAGGCCTTTGTATAAATTTGTCAGTAGCCCCTACCAATCTCATAGTTCTAATTAAAAATCTTTTTGCATATACAGATAGGCGTATAGTATTATTAATTAGCACAAATGCTATAAAGAATAGAAGTGTAGAAAAAACTAACAAGAAAAATGATAGACGTTTAACATTATTATTTAGTTTGTCTACTAAGTTTTTCTGATAATATGCTTCAAAGACAGCTGAATTTTTATTTAATTCATTTGTGATTTTTTCTAAACTATCCGTATTTGCATAGTCGGCGTTTAACTTCACATCAATTGATGGCAAAAGAGGACTATATCCTAAAAAGCTAACAAAATCTTCTCCTAAATCTGACTCCAAGTTTTTGGTGGCCTGTTCTTTTGTAATAAACGTTATTTCTTTTGTAAAACTTGAAGCGTTTAATTCTTTTTCGAAAGAAATAGTTTCAATTTCTGTAATGTTTTCTTTAAGCATTATTGTAAAGCCAATATTTTCTTTTACATAATCAGTTAATCTTTGTGCATTAATTAAAACCAATCCAATAAGCCCAATAATGAAAAGCACTAGTGATAAGCTAATTACTACTGATGCAGATGAAGATATTATCTTACGATTTAATGAATTATTTGTTGTTATTTGCATATTTTCTGCTAAAATATAAAAATACAAATTACTAATTGAGGTTATTCCTTAACTTTGCAAACAGCTAAATATTAGTAAGATGGAATATGATTTTAGAACCATTGAAAAAAAATGGCAGAATTACTGGAAAGAAAAACAAACATACAAAGTTTCTAAGGACGACAGTAAGGAAAAATATTACGTTTTAGATATGTTTCCTTACCCTTCCGGCGCGGGGCTTCACGTTGGCCACCCACTTGGCTATATTGCTTCAGACATATTTGCAAGGTTCAAAAGATTAAAGGGATATAATGTTTTACACCCAATGGGTTATGACTCCTTTGGCCTACCAACAGAACAGTATGCTCTTCAAACTGGAATTCATCCAGAAGTTGCTACTAAAGAAAATGCAGCCAGATATAGAAAGCAATTAGATAAAATTGGATTTTCATATGATTGGGATAGGGAAATACTAACTTCAGATCCAAATTATTATAAATGGACTCAGTGGATTTTCAAGCAGCTTTTCACCTCTTATTATTGTAATAAAAGAGATAAGGCGATACCAATTTCTAGTCTTGTCGAAGATTTTGAGAAAAGCGGCAATATTAGGACTAATGCAGCGTGTGATGAAAACACATTGAAGTTTTCTGCTGCTGAATGGAAAAGATTTTCAGAAAAAGAAAAACAAACCATATTGCTAAAATATAGATTAGCTTTTTTGTCAGAAACATCAGTAAACTGGTGCGAAGAACTGGGAACAGTGCTTGCAAACGATGAAGTAAAAGAAGGGCTTTCTGAAAGAGGCGGTTTTCCAGTAGAACAAAAATTAATGAAGCAGTGGTCTCTAAGAATTACTGCTTATGCAAATAGATTAATTTCTGGTTTAGAAATGATTGATTGGTCAGAATCAATAAAGGAGATACAAAAAAATTGGATAGGAAAATCTAAAGGTGCTTTAGTAAGTTTTGATGTTGAAGATTCAGAAGAAAAGATAGATGTTTTTACTACAAGACCAGACACGATATTTGCTGTTAATTTTATTGTTTTGTCTCCAGAACACTCATTAGCGGAAAGACTTGCTGTTAAATCTCAGAAAGAAGATGTAGTAGCGTATATAGATAAAGCAAAATTAAAATCTGAAAGAGATCGACAAGCAAACAAAAGTGTGACAGGAGTATTTACAGGTTCTTACGCAAACCATCCTTTTACTAAGGAAAAAGTTGCTATCTGGATTGGCGAGTACGTGATTGCAACATATGGCACTGGAGCAGTTATGGGAGTCCCTTGTGGCGATCAACGAGATTGGGATTTTGCTAAATTTTTTAACATTAAAATTTTTAATGTTTTTGAGGGAGTAGATGTTAGTGAAAAAGCCAATGAAGACAAAAGTGTAATAATTACAAACTCTCATTTTTTAAACGGCCTCTCATCAAAGCATGCAATCACAAAAGCAATTGAGGCATTAGAAGAATCTAAAAAAGGGGCTAGAAAAATTACATATCGACTAAGAGATGCTATTTTTAGTAGACAAAGATATTGGGGAGAGCCATTTCCAGTTTATTATAAAGATGATGTAGCTTATATTCTTGATGAACAAAAGTATGTTGTTCTTCCCAAAGTAGATAAATACTTGCCAACTTTGAGCGGAGAGCCTCCACTAGCTAGGGCAAAAAAAGATGAATGGAATGTATTTGCAGGAGACAGAATGGAAACTAATATTATGCCAGGATGGGCCGGTAGTTCTTGGTATTTTTTAAGATATATGGATCCGAAAAATGAAAAGGATTTTTGTTCAAGAGAAATGTCAGATTACTGGGGACAAGTTGATTTATATATTGGTGGAGCAGAGCATGCTGTAGGACATTTATTGTATTCTAGATTTTGGACTAAGTTTTTGTATGACAGAGATTTTATTTCTTTTGATGAACCATTTAAAAAAATGATAAATCAAGGAATGATTTTAGGCAGATCCTCCTTTGTTTATAGAGTCAAAGGGACTAATAAATTTGTAACTTTTGAAAAAAGAAAAGAGTATCAAACAATTAGGTTAAATGTTGATATTAATTTAGTAAACAATGACGAACTTAATTTAAAGGGTTTTAAAAATTGGAGAAAAGGATACAAAGACGCGGAATTTATTTTAAATAAAGAAGGAAAATATGTATGTGGTTTTGAAGTTGAGAAAATGTCTAAATCAAAATATAATGTGCAAACTCCGGATAAACTTGTAGAAAAATTTGGTGCTGATACTCTGCGAATGTATGAAATGTTTTTAGGCCCACTAGAGCAGTATAAGCCTTGGGATATTAAAGGGATTAATGGTGTGCATAATTTTCTAAGGAAGTTTTGGAGGCTGGTTCATAACTCTGAAAACAACTTTTGTGTTTCAGAAAGCAGCCCGACTAAAGAAAATTATAAAACACTTCATAAAACAATTAAGAAAGTTGAAGAGGAAATCGAAAAATATTCTTTTAATACGGTAGTCAGTGCGTTTATGATTTGTATTAATGAACTTACAGATCAAAAGTGTAATAATCGAGAAATTATTTCTGATTTTACTATTTTACTTTCTTCATATGCTCCGCATATTTCAGAAGAAATATGGAGCAGATTAGGTAATCAACAATCAGTTACGACAGCATCTTTTCCAAAATGGGATGAAAGTTATTTAGTTGAAGATGAAATTAATTATCCTATTTCATTTAATGGAAAGACACGTTTTACCGTTTCTTTTCCTTCTCAAATGACAAAAGAAGAGGTTGAATCCGAAATTATGCAACATAATAAAACACTTAAATATTTAGACGGAAGAGCACCGAAAAAGATAATAGTTGTTACTAAAAGAATTGTAAATATTGTTGTTTGATTTAGTACAATTGAGACAGAACATTCGCTTTTTAATAAACAGTAATATTTGGGTTGCTTTTTGTGTTTTTTCACTTTCATTGTCATCTGAAATCCTTTTACGAACAAGCAATTTTTCTGTCTCTCAATTTGTTTTTTTTTCAACGCTTTTTATATATAATTTTCAAAGGTCTGTGAGGATTTTTAAGGGTTTTAATCATGCGCGTAAAGATTGGCTATATAAAAATAGATCAGTTATTTATTTTTTAATGTTTTTTTCATTATTGATTAGCTCCTATCATTTTTCAAATTTTAAATTCAACACTCAAATAGCCGTTTTATTTACAGCCTTTTTGTCTTTTTTTTATCCATTTGGACTTAGAAACATTCCGTATGTAAAAATTTTTGTTATTTCATTTGTTTGGGCCATTGGCAGTATGCTTTTGTTGTTAATTGAAAATGAAATTACAATTACTCAAAATGTTATTTTGCATTTGGCATCAAGGTTTTTATTTGTGTTTGCAATAACTGTTCCATTTGACATTAGGGATTTAGAACATGACCTTGGAAAGCTAAAGACAATTCCTTTGTTACTTGGAACAAAAAAATCAAAGTGTTTGGCAAATTTTGTCATTTTAATTTGTGTGTGTATTGCGGGTTTTCAGTATTTCCAAAACAACATCACCGTGTCAAATTTGCTAGCGCTAATCTTACTTTATATATTAACATTAGCTTTGATAACAAAATCTGATATAAAAAACAACGACATTTACTTTTCATTCTGGATAGAATCGCTAAGTGTTTTCAGCTATTTATTTTTAACAATTATGCTATTGATTGTTTGAAACAGATTGCTTATTTTTACTGCTGGATAAAAAAAATCATGTCAGAAAAAACATCGTCAGTACACTATATAAATTATTTAGCATTAGACAAAATATTGGACTCACAATATCTCGTAAGTAAAGAAAAAGGAGATGAGGCTCATGAAGAAATGCTTTTTATAATTATTCACCAAACATATGAGCTTTGGTTTAAACAAATTTTACACGAATTAAATTCTGTTTTAAAACTGTTCAAGGCTGATAAAATTGACGAAAGTAATATTGGAATCGTTGTAAATAGAATGGATCGGGTTAATAAAATTATGACCACTCTTATTGGACAGGTAGATGTTTTAGAGACAATGACGCCTTTGGATTTTTTGGGCTTCCGCAACCACCTTTCACCAGCCTCTGGATTTCAGTCTCATCAGTTTAGAAAATTAGAAGTATTATTAGGCTTAAAAATAGAGAAAAGACATCAGCCAGGGGGATGTCCTTATCACGCTCAATTTGAGGGGGTCAAAAAACAAGAAATGCTAAATTTAGAGGATGGTGAATCATTATTTGCGTTGGTTGAAAAATGGCTTGAGCGTATCCCATTTTTAAACTTCGAAGATTTTGACTTTATTAAAAAATACGAAAATGCGGTAAACGAAATGCTAGAAAAAGAAATTACAGAAATTAAATCAGCTGACCTAACAGACCAAGATAAGACTCTTAGAATTCGGATGATTGATGAAAACAGAAAATATTTTGAGCGCGTATTAAATGAAGATCAACACAAAGGAGCTATTAAAAAAGAAGAGACTAAGCTTTCTTATAAGGCTACTATGTCAGCGTTACTAATTAACTTATATAGGGATCAACCAATTTTACATTTGCCATATCAGTTTTTAAGGAGCTTAGTTGAACTAGATCATAAAATTTCTACTTGGAGGTTTCGACACATGCAAATGGTTGAAAAAATGTTGGGCCAAAAAATTGGGACAGGAGGTAGTGCAGGTCAAGAATATTTAAAACAGACAGTAGATAAACATAAGTTGTTTACTGATTTAGCCAACATTGCTACACTTATGATTTCTAGATCTTATTTGCCAGAATTACCTCAAAATATTAAAGATAAATTAGGCTTTAGCTACGTTAAATAGTCACATGTAAAAGTATTTAAATAAATGAATTTAGATTTAAAAAATAAAAACGCAATTGTTTGTGGCAGTACTCAAGGAATAGGAGAGGCTTCCGCAGTTGAACTAGCAAAACTTGGAGCGAATGTTACTTTGATTGCTCGCAACGAAAATAAGTTGTTAGAGGTTTTAAATGGTTTAGATGTCTCACAAGGACAATCACACTCGTTTGTATGTGTTGATTTTACAGATTCGGAGAGGTTAAAAGTAGAATTAAATCGTTTAAAAGCTACATATCATATTTTGGTAAATAATACTGGAGGACCTCCCGCAGGTCCTATAACAGATGCAACGAGTCAATCTTTTGAAGACGCATTTAAAATGCATTTAATAAATAATCAGTTTTTAGTTCAGAAAGTTATAAAGGGAATGAAGAAAGAAGGTTTTGGCAGGATAGTTAATATTATTTCTACATCAGTAAAAGCTCCAATCCTTGGTTTAGGAGTCTCTAACACTATTCGTGCAGCAGTTGCTAGTTGGGCAAAGACACTTTCTATTGAAGTAGGATCTTATGGCATTACAGTAAATAATGTATTACCAGGTTTTACAAACACAAATAGATTGAAAAGTTTGATTATTAAAAAAGCAGAAACGCAAGCAAAACCAGAAGACGTTATTTCACAAATAATGAAATCGCAAGTGCCTGCTGCTAGATTTGGAGAGGCCAATGAAGTTGCAAATGCAGTTGCGTTTCTGTGTACACCTGCAGCATCTTACATTAATGGCATTAATCTGCCAGTAGATGGAGGAAGGACAAAGAGTTTATAATGGAAAAGATTTTAAATTATATAAATGGAGAATTAGTAGAGCCAGATAGTGGGAATTATTTAGATAATTATAATCCATCAAATGGCCAAATTTATTCTATGATTGCAGATTCTGAAAAGTCAGACATTGATAATGCTGTATCTGCAGCAAAGAAAGCCTTTGAAATTTGGAGTAAAACCTCAAAACAAGAGAGGTCTGATATTTTAATGAAATTAGCTGATACTATTGAAAAACATAAAGATACTTTGATAAAGGCAGAAAGCAAAGATAATGGTAAGCCAGAAAAATTAGCAGCACATGTTGATATTCCAAGAGCTTCTGCCAACATACGGTTTTTTGCTGGTGCTATTTTACATGATAGCTCGCAAGTACATGAAATGGATGGGTTGGCAATTAACTATACTTTACGTCAACCTATAGGAGTTGCAGCATGTATTTCTCCTTGGAATCTGCCATTATATCTACTTACTTGGAAGATTGCACCAGCTCTCGCTGCGGGAAACACGGTAGTAGCAAAACCTTCTGAGGTTACTCCAATGACCGCTTATCTATTTAGTAAAATATGTATGGAAGCTGGCTTGCCTAAAGGAGTTTTAAATATTGTGCACGGCTTAGGAAGCAAAATAGGAGATCCATTAACAACTCATCCTGACACACCTATTGTTTCTTTTACAGGAGGATCTGATACTGGAAAACATATTTCGACTGTTACAGCCCCTATGGTTAAGAAACTATCTTTAGAATTAGGAGGGAAAAATCCAAACATTGTATTTGCAGACGCTGATTTTGAAAAATCAGTTAGTATGGCTGCTCGGGCAGCATTTACTAATCAGGGTCAAATTTGTTTGTGTGGATCGCGTCTTTTTATAGAAGAAGAAATTTATGAAAATTTTAAAAATGCATTAATTGCTAAAACAGAGCTTTTAAAAGTTGGCGATCCAAAGGACCCAAGTTCAAATTTAGGTGCTGTTGTTTCAAAAGAGCATATGGATAAAATCTTATCTAAAATTGAAGAAGCTAGAAAATTGGGAGGTAAAATTTTAACCGGTGGAAACCGGTTAATTTTAGACGGCAATTTAAAGGAAGGCTATTATATAGAACCAACCATTATTGAGGGGCTACCTTCTGATTGTTCTATTAATCAGGAAGAAATTTTTGGTCCTGTTGTAAGCATTATCCCTTTTAAAACTGAAGAGGAGGTTGTTGCAATGGCAAACTCTACAAAATACGGATTATCAGCATCTATTTTTACAGAAAACATTAGCAAAGGCCATAGGGTGGCTGCAAGTATTGACTCAGGCGTTATTTGGATTAACACTTGGTTGTTAAGAGATTTAAGAATACCTTTTGGTGGGATGAAATTTTCTGGACTTGGAAGAGAAGGCGGGTTTAAATCTTTAGAGTTTTTTACTGAGCCTAAAAATATATGTGTTAAAATATAACATGAAGGAGTTATTAAAAACAGCAATCTACAAAGTGAATGCCGAAGCAATTAGGCCTTTAAGACATTCAGAACTAAGAAAGGGAGAAGATTTTTCATCTACTTCTTATTTTAAAGATAACGATAACGAAACCTTTCATATGGCCTGCATTAAAGAAAAAAAAATAGTAGTTTGTGCTACATTTTATCCTGAGCAAACTCAAAAGTTACAAGCGAAGAATGCATTTAGATTAAGAGGAATGGCTACAGATTCTTCTTTTCAAAGAAGAGGGTATGCTACAGATTTAATGCAAGAATCATTTAAAGAGCTTAAAAAAAGATATTGTGATGTGTTATGGTGCAACGCTCGTTTAGTTGCCGTGGATTTTTATAAATCTATTGGTTTTAAAATTATCGGAGACTTGTTTGATATATCGGGCATAGGGGCACACTATTATATGTATAAGAAAATTTATTAAATATGAATGGAGAAAAGTTTAATTCAAATAGAGCGCCAGTAGCTGTTGGGTTATATCCTCACGCTCGCAAGGTTGATAATTTATTATTTCTTTCAGGTGTTGGTCCGAGAAAAGTTGCTCAAAATGATATTCCTGGTGTAATATTAAACGAAAATGGAGAAATTGAAAGTTATGATATTGAAATACAGTGCCGCGCAGTATTTGAAAATGTGCGATTCATTTTAGAAGATGCTGGTTCTTCTTGGGAAAACATAGTTGATGTTCAGGTTTTTCTTACGAATATGAAGGCAGATTTTAAAAAATATAATAAAATATATGCAGAGTATTTTAAAGAGACCCAACCATGTAGAACAACCATTGAGATTAATTGTCTACCTACACCTATCGCGATAGAATTAAAAGTAATAGCAACAATATAAAAATTAAAATTATGGACATAAAAAAACCCTTTAATCTTCAAAAATGGATAGATGACAATAGACACCTATTAAAACCGCCTGTAGGAAATAAAAATTTGTATGTTGAGTCAGAAAACTATATAGTAATGATAGTGGCAGGACCAAATGCAAGAAAAGATTATCACTATAACGAGTCTGAAGAGCTGTTCTATCAAATAGAAGGGGACATAGTAGTAAAAACACAGCAAAACGGAAAATTAGTTGAAGTACCAATAAAAGCAGGAGAAATGTTTCTTTTGCCTCCTAAAATTCCACATTCGCCGGTTAGGTCTGAAGGATCAATAGGATTGGTGATTGAAAAAAAGAGAAGCGAAGGAGACAAGGATGGTTTGATGTGGTTTTCAGAAACAGCAAATGAATTGTTATATGAAGAGTATTTTCAATTAACTAATATAGAAAAAGACTTTCTTCCTGTATTTAAGCGATTTTATTCTGACGAAAAGTTAAGGACTTGTCCAAGAACTGGAGAAATTATGGAGGCTGATCCAAGATATATATAAATGGTAATTTGTAGCAAAGTTAACAGTATATTATGCGAATAAACAGTCACGGACATATACTTCCAGAGCCTTTTCAGATTCCAAAATTTATGAAAGAGAAGAGACTTTTTTGGATTGATGAAGACAAAAAGTATATGAGACAAGGAGATTGGTCTAGACCAATTAATAACTCTAGTTTTTTTCTGAAAGATAAATTAGAATGGATGAAAAATCATAATATCGATCATGGTGTTATGTTATGTCTTTCACAGCTGTATTGTAATGGGTGGAACAAAAAGGATTGTATTGATGCTATTTGTTTTCAAAATGATTTTAATGCTTCTATTCAAAGCGATAATCCAGAAAAGTTTACGTGCGGATTTGTTGTACAGCCATTATACATGGATCATGCTCTAAAGGAGATGGAAAGATGTGTAACACAGCTTGGGTTAAATGTACTTTGTTTGCCTACACATTTTCTAAATTCAAATGGCGACTGGCTTTCTACTGCAGAAATAGATGTCGACCCAATATTTGACTTGGCTAATAAATATGAATTGGCTATTCAAATTCATCCTTATGATGGTGAGAAGATGATTGCTTTAAAAAATCAATATTGGAGGTTTCATTTGATTTGGATGATGGGACAATGTGCTGATACGCTACATGTGTTTACTCTTAGAGACCTGCCTAATAAATACCCAAATTTAAGAACTAGTTTTGCACATGGCGGAATGTTAGGCATCGCCAACTATGGTAGAAGAATTCAAGGGTTTGATGGTCGTCCAGATATTTTTAGTAATTTAGAAGATCCTAGAAAAACTTTAGGTCACAAAAACTTATATTTTGACACATTGGTACATGATTCATACACCCTAGAGCTACTAAAAAAACGTGTTGGTGTAAGTCAAATAATAATGGGGATAGATGATCCTTTCCCTTTAGGAGAAATCGAAGGTGTTGGCACGTCATACCCAGGAAGAGTCTTAGATTATGCAAGAGAGACAGGTATTTTATCAGAGCAGGAAGTAAAAGACATTTGGCATAAAAATGTTTTAGATTGGCTAGGCTTAAAAAAAGAAGCACTATATAAATGAAGGCGTTTTTAGAGATAAAAGGGGAACATTTAAAAGTAGATTTTTCTAAAGGTAAAGATATTTCAATTTCATTACTTTTTAATGGTCTCCAGCCTAATACTTATAATGTAAGTAAGGCCACTTCAAGGCCATATATAGATGGCCAATTTATTGGAGACACTAGAAAGGGAGGGCCATGTAATTTTGAAACATACAGTATAACACCGCATTGTAATGGCACGCATACTGAATGTATTGGACATATAACAAAGGAGCGAGTTTCTATTTTGAATTCGTTAAAGGAAGAAATAATTTTGTCTACATTAATTACAGTTGTGCCTGAAAACGCAAAAGAAAAATATAGTCCCCCTCTTAATTCTGACGATTTAATTATTACTAAAGAGCAATTAGAGGGGAAATTAAAAAACATCAATCCTCACTATCTCAACGCGCTTATTATTAGGACTTTGCCAAATAGCAATAATAAAAAAGAAAGAGATTACATGCAAAATCCATCTGCTTTCTTTTCTATAGATTCTATGAATTATATTGTAAGCTTAGGAGTCAGACATTTGTTGGTTGATATCCCGTCTGTAGATAGATTGTTTGATGATGGCATTCTTTCTGCTCACAATATTTTTTGGGAGACAAAAGGAAAAGAGCTAAATGATAATACTGCATGTAAAACAATAACTGAAATGGTTTTTGTGCCAAACGAGATAGAAGATGGAAAATATTTGTTAAATCTTCAAATAGCCCCTTTTGCTGCTGACGCAGCACCTAGTAGGCCAATTATATATAATATCAATGAATTATAAACTATCAAAAGAATTTGCTCTTTCATTGGATGTTGGTGATGAATTAAGAAATTACAAAGATTGTTTTCATATTCCATTGCAAAAAAATGGTGAGCAATACATTTATTTTTGTGGGAACTCATTAGGGCTTCAACCCAAAAAAACAAAGGAATTTATTAATCAAGAATTAGAAGACTGGGCAGATTTAGGTGTTGAGGGACATGTTAATGCTAAAAACCCATGGCTTCCTTATCATGAGTTTTTGTCTAAAGGTTTTGCGAAAATTGTTGGCGCAAAACAAACTGAAGTGGTGGCTATGAATACTTTAACCGTTAATCTACATTTGATGATGGTTTCTTTTTTCAGACCAACGCCAGAAAGGTATAAAATCATTATTGAATCAGACGCGTTTCCTTCTGATATATACGCGGTAGAGTCTCAACTTAATTTTCATGGACTTAAACCAGAAGAATGCCTAATCAAGCTATATCCAAGAGTTGGAGAGAGCGAGATAAGAACTGAGGATATTTATAAAATTATAGAAAAGGAGGGGGATACAGTTGCATTAATTATGCTTGGCGGTGTAAACTATTATACAGGCCAGGTGTTTAATTTTAAAAAAATTACAGAGTTTGCCCACAAAAAAAACATTGTAGTAGGTTTTGATTTAGCTCACGCTGCTGGAAATGTAAGTTTAGAGCTTCATAATTGGCAAGTAGATTTTGCTGTTTGGTGTTCTTACAAGTATCTTAATTCTGGTCCGGGATCTATTGCTGGTGCGTTTGTCCATGAAAAACATCATAATTCCAACTTGCCTAGATTTGCAGGTTGGTGGGGGCATAATAAGGAAAGCCGTTTTGACATGCCAGATAATTTCTTGCCAATTAAAACGGTTGAGGGGTGGCAGTTAAGCAATCCGCCGATTCTTTCCTTAGCTGCAATTCGTGCATCCCTTGATATTTTTGACGAAATAGGCATGGATCGTTTAGTTGCAAAATCCAAAATTATGACAGATTACTTAATGTTTTTATTAAACAGTATTAGAACAGATAGGATTGAGGTTATTACTCCAGAGTCAAGAGGCTGTCAAGTTTCAATAAGAGTGATTGACGCAAACAAAAAATTGTTTGATCAAATTAGTAGTAAAGGTGTAATTGCAGATTGGAGAGAGCCAGATGTTATTCGAGTTGCTCCCGTTCCCTTGTATAATAGTTTTTTAGACATATTTAAGTTTTATAATATCTTAATAAAATTATTATAATGAAAAAAAATGTCACTATAGTTGGAGCAGGATTGGCAGGATCGCTTTGCGCTCTATATCTTTTAAAAAGAGGTTATAATGTGGTTGTTTATGAAAGAAGAGATGATTTGAGGTCAGAGATTATTACTGCCGGAAAATCCATAAATCTAGCCTTATCAGAAAGAGGTTGGACTGCATTAAAAAAAGTGGGAGTTGAAAAGGATATTATGAAGATTGCTATCCCTATGTATAAAAGAATCATGCATGATAATAAAGGAAAATTGACGGAGCAGTTTTATGGTAATGAGAATCAAGCAATTTATTCTGTTTCAAGAGCCCAATTAAATGCTACTATGATGAGATTAGCTGAAGAAAATGGAGCAAAACTTTTTTTTAATGAAAAGTGTACCAAAATTGATTTTAAAAAATCTAAAGTTTTTTTAACAAATACAATTACTAACGAGCGTCAGGAGATTTTGTCTGATTTTTTAATTGGAGCAGATGGCGCTTTTTCAGCAGTTAGAAATGAAATGGTTGGTCAATATGGTTATGAATATAGTTTTAAGAAGATTGACCATGATTATAAGGAGCTCCACATTCCACCAAGTCGTAATGGGGGGTTTTTATTGGAAAAGAATGCTTTACATATTTGGCCAAGGGGCGATTTTATGCTTATTGCGTTAGCTAATTTAGATGGAAGTTTCACTTGCACTTTGTTTGCCCCAAAAAAAGGGGAAAATTCATTTGAAACATTAATTTCTAAGAATCAAGTAGAAAAATATTTTGCAGATATTTTTCCTGATTTTTTTGATTTAGTTCCAAATCTTTACGAGCAATGGAAAGCAAACCCAACATCATCGCTGGGAATTATAAAAACCTATCCTTGGCATGTCAAAGACAAGGCCGTGTTAATTGGAGATTCTGCTCACGCGACGGTTCCGTTTTATGGACAAGGCATGAATGCTAGTTTGGAAGATTGTAGAATGCTTGATGAACTGCTAGATAAGTATAATGATGATTTAGGTGATTCTTTTGTGCAGTATTCAAAATCCAGAAAGCCACAAGGTGACGGTCTTCAGAATTTATCATTGCACAATTTTATTGTCATGAGAGATAAAACTGCAGATCCAATGTTTTTGTTGCAAAAGCAAATTGAGCAAAAGTTTGCTAACTTATATCCTGATAAATGGATTCCATTATATTCAATGGTAAGTTTTACAAACATCCCTTACTCAAGTGCATGGAAGATTGGTCTAAAGCAAGAAAAAATTATGCAGAAAATTATGCAAATTCCTGACATCGAAGCGATATGGAAGGAAAAAGAGATTATGAATAAAATATTAGAGCGTCTAAATTAGTTAGACGTTTTAATCTTTTTTTTACTTTTTTTTATTTTACTCATTTCTGATCATTTTTTGTTTATTTTCAACCGTTTAATGGTTGATTTTATGCGTTTTTGTTTAATTTTTGGCTTTTTTTACTTTTGCTGAGCTTAAAACACTTTTATTGCGGTTTATTACATTTTATTACATTTTATTACATTTTATTGCGTTTTATCGCGTTTTATTGCGTTTTATTGCGTTTTATTGCATTTTATTGCATTTTATTGCGCTTTTATCCTTTTATTTGACTTTTTTTAAATTGGTGTATTTTGTTTATTATTTTGCTGTTTTTTAGAAAAATGTTAATTTATTTATGATTTATGTAGTTTTTTCTATTTTTTTGTCAATTTTTGATCTTTTTTTGCAATTTTTTATAAAATCGTATAATATAGTTAAGTAAATTTATAAAGTACAATTTATTCATAAAAATTATTTTTTTATTAAAAAATGCTGATTTTTTGCTTAAAAATGCTGATTTTTTGCATAAAATGCGTTTTTTTTAAAAATTCTTATATTATTGTATAATTGAGTGTGATATTATCTTATATAAGAAATCTATTATTTCTTATAAAAATTCTTAAATTTGATTTGCCTATTGAATGAATTATGAACAAATTAATTTATATTTTGATTCTTATATTTACTAGTTGTGGTAATAAAGAAAAGAAAACTGTAATCTTATCTAAATCATCTTCAAACTATATAGATTGGATTATTAATGAAGACATTATTATTTTAGATGCTTATACCATAAAAAATACTGATAGTATTTTAAAACTTGCAGATGGCATTATCCTCACAGGTGGAGAGGATATCAACCCCCTAGAGTATAATGATACTATAAATATTAAGGTTTGTGGACCGATAAATTATTTTAGAGACACATTAGAACGTAAATTATTTAACTATGCATTTCAAAATAATATCCCTTTAGTCGGCGTTTGTAGAGGGATGCAAATGATTAATATTGCAAGCGGTGGATCTTTATTTGGTGATCTGCCAACTGAAATTGGTAATCAAGTTATACATAGAAATTATGGAGAGGTTATGCATGAAATTGTATTGACTTCAAAAAATGATTATTATAATAGTTTGATTTTCCCTCCAGATCAAGATACTTTTTTTGTAAATTCATGGCATCATCAAGGACTAAAGGATGTGGCTAGCAATATTCACGTAATAGCTCGTTCATATGATGGTTTACCTGAAGCAGCCATTATTGATACGTCTGAACATCCATTTATGATTGCAGTGCAATTTCATCCGGAGAGATTAGGAAAAAAGAATGGTATTCATCAGCAAATGAGGACCAGTTTTTTAAGTGCAATTAGTAATTAAATTAGGTCCTACTTTTTTATCTTTGCTATCTATGAAGGGTAAAAAAGTAGTACTTATTATTTTAGACGGTTGGGGGCATGGTGATAAAACCAAGTCGGACGCTATATTTTGCGCTAAAACACCTTTCATTGATTCCCTGTATACTCGTAGTCTTAACTCTGAGCTGTTAACTGATGGAGAAAATGTAGGGCTGCCAAAAGGACAAATGGGAAATTCAGAAGTTGGACATTTAAATATTGGAGCTGGAAGAATTGTTTATCAAGATTTAGTAAAAATTAATCTTGCATGTAACGATGATTCGATTGCTGAAACTGAAGGTATTAAAAATTCTTTTAAATATGCAAAGGATAATAACAAACCACTTCATTTAATTGGTCTTGTTTCAGATGGCGGGATACATTCTCATCAAAATCATTTATATAAAATTTGTGAATTGGCGCATAAAGAAAAACTTAAACGTGTTTTTGTTCATGCATTTACAGACGGTAGAGATACAGATCCAAAAGGAGCAAAAGAATTTATTAAAAAATTAGAAAAAAAATTGTTTGGAGCAGAAATTATTTCTATTTGCGGCAGATATTATGCGATGGATCGTGATAGAAGATGGAAAAGAATAAAAAAATCTTATGATTTGTTAATAAATGGGAAGGGAGAAAAATCGAATAATTTATTAGAAAGTATTCAAAAATCTTATGATAATGGAGTTACTGATGAATTTATACAGCCTATTATAAAAGTAGATAAAAACGGTGTTCCAGTTGCTAAAATAGAAGAACATGATGCTGTTATTTGCTTCAATTTCAGAACTGATCGTTGTAGGCAAATCACTACAGTGTTAACCCAAAGAAATATGCCAAGTTTTGAAATGAGCACATTAAAACTGCATTACACCACAATGACCAATTATGACGACACATTTAAAAATATAAATGTTATTTTTAATAAACAAAATATTAAACATACTTTAGGTGAGGTTTTGGAAAAAAATAAAAAAACACAAATTAGAATAGCAGAAACCGAGAAATATCCCCATGTTACGTTTTTTTTATCAGGAGGAAGAGAAGAATTATTTGTTGGAGAAAGAAGAATTATGATAAACTCTCCAAATGTTGAGACCTATGATTTACAACCTGAAATGAGTGCTTTTGAGGTTACCTCTAACGCTAAAAAAGAATTGCAAAAAGGAGAAGCAGAATTTGTTTGTTTGAATTTTGCTAATACTGATATGGTTGGGCATACTGGAAATTATGAAGCTATTATACAAGCAATTGAAGTCATAGATTCGTGTACTAAGAAAGTCGTTGAAACAGGATTACAGAATGATTATGCATTCGTAATAATTGCAGACCATGGAAATGCTGATTTTGCTGTTAATATAAACGGTACTTCAAATACTGCACACAGCATAAACCCCGTACCTTGTTTTGTTCTCAACACACAATACAATAAAATAGAAAATGGTAAATTAGCAGATGTTGCACCTACGATATTGCAAATAATGGGTATAAAAAAACCTAAACAAATGACTGGTAAAATTTTAATAAAAGAATAATGGATTTTATAAAAAAATATATAGAGAATCATAAAGATAGATTTATTAATGAATTATTAGATCTTTTAAAAATACCTTCAATTTCCGCGGATTCTGCTTTTAAGCAAGATGTACTTAATTGTGCCCACAAGGTTGCTGAATTAATGAACAATGCTGGAGCAGAAAACATTGAAATTTGTAAAACAGCAGGATATCCAATTGTGTATGGAGAAAAGATAATAGATACTAATTTGCCAACTGTTTTGGTGTATGGCCATTATGATGTTCAGCCACCAGACCCTCTAGAATTATGGGAAAGTGGACCATTTGAACCAATTATTAAAAAGACAAATATTCATCCTGATGGAGCTATTTTTGCTAGAGGATCTTGTGATGACAAGGGACAATTTTATATGCATATCAAAGCTTTTGAGTTAATGATGAACACAGACACTTTGCCATGTAATATTAAATTTATGATTGAAGGTGAGGAAGAAATAGGATCAGAGAATTTAGGCCTTTTTGTAAAAGAAAATAAAGAAAGATTAAAATGTGATATAATATTAATTTCAGATACAGGAATTATTGCAAACGATACTCCTTCTATTACAACTGGATTGAAAGGGCTTAGTTATTTAGAAGTAGAAGTTACCGGTCCAAATCGTGATTTACATTCAGGGTTATATGGTGGTGCAGTTGCAAATCCAATTAATATTTTATGCCAGATGATAGGCAAAATGAAAGACGCAAATAATTATATTACTATTCCAGATTTTTATAAAAATGTAATTGATTTGTCAGATGAAGAAAGATCTGAAATTGCTAGAGCGCCATTTTGTTTAGATAAATATAAAAAAGCTTTAGAGCTGTCTGACATTCATGGAGAAGAAGGTTATACTACTATGGAAAGGACAGGAATTCGACCAACATTAGATGTAAATGGAATTTGGGGAGGATATATTGGAGAAGGAGCGAAAACTGTAATTCCGTCCAAAGCGTACGCAAAGATTTCTATGCGATTAGTTCCTAATCAAAGCGATGAAGAGATTACAGCTTTATTTTCAGATTATTTTAAAAAAATAGCCCCACCTTCCGTAAAAGTAAAGGTCACGCCTCACCATGGAGGAGAACCATATGTTTCTCCAACTGATACTCCAGCTTACATAGCTGCGAGTAAAGCTATGGAAACTACTTTTGGGAAAAAACCTGTTCCTGTAAAAAGTGGAGGATCTATACCAATTGTTGCTCTTTTTGAAAAAGAATTGGGGGTAAAATCAATATTGCTTGGATTTGGATTAGATTCAGATGCTATTCATTCTCCCAATGAGCACTATGGTATCTTTAACTATTTAAAAGGTATTGAGACGATACCTCATTTTTTTGAAAACTATAGTAAATCGAGTTAAAAAGTAGTTAAAAAAATTTGTTATTAGTTTTAATAGATATAATAATAAATAAAATTGCGTATAAAAACAAATATACAATCGCTTTAATCAGTGAAACCAGTGCTTGTTTACTTAAACATGCATATATTGGCGCTAGAAAACACAACATAGTTGCTGTTTAAATTATTTATTATTAGTTTTGGTAAAAGTGATCTGGTTTTATTTTAACAAGAAAAGTTTAAAAATCGCACTATATATATCAAAAAAAAAGGTTTATAAGATCACCACTAGTAAAGTTACAAAAGTTCAATAATGAATGTGAAATATTAAATTTAAGAATTAAACATAAACTATGAAAATAACAAATTACTTCCTATTAGTTTTGCTAATAATTATTAGTTCTTGTAAAAAACAAGAAAATGAGATAATTTCTTCCGCTCCAACATTTACACCTACGGTTATGACTAATTTAAAGGGAATTATATTAGATAAGAATCAGGATCCTGTCTCTGGTGTAAATGTTCGTCTTGGTAATAATTTAACATCATCATCTTCAAATGGATTATTCACATTTAACAATATTTCTGTTTCTGAAAATAGAGCGATGATATACTTTGAAAAAGAGGGATATTTTACAACATCTAGAGCGTGTCAAGTAAATAATGATGTTTCAAACTATATAAGGGGGGTCATGGATGAGCAACAAACAATTGGTAATTTCTTTTCTTCATCAGGTGGAAGCTTAATTCACAATGGTGTTAGCCTTACCTTTCCTTCTAGCTCTTATTTTTATACAGATGGTATAGAATATAATGGTGATATAAATGCTTCGATTAATATAATATCTCCCGAAGAATCTAACTTTTCTATGCGAATCCCAGGAGGAGATTTGCGTGCGCGGACAACAAGTGAAGAAGATATGATTCTTTTTCTAAATAAACTGACCTAATTCCACATTTGTAGATGAATAATTTTGAAAAAAAATGTTATTAAAAAAAGCACAAACATAATTATATGCAAGAATGATTTTTCGAGAAGTACAGAAGTTCACACAGTGGTGGGTTTGGCTAATTTTATTGTTGCCTGTTATTTTTTTGTTATCTGTAGAAGATCCAAATTATAATTTTGGAACATTGATATTGATTGTCATAATAATATTTTTTTATCTTATTGAGCTTAAAGTAAGTGTAAATTCTCAAGGAATACATTATCAATTTTTCCCGTTTCATTTAAATTCATATATTATTAAAAAAAATGAAATAGAAAAAATAGAGGCATTAAAATACAGGCCATTGAGTGATTATGGTGGATGGGGAATTCGCTATGCTTTTAAAGGCAAATGCTATAATGTAAAAGGAAACTTAGGGGTAAAAGTGTTTTTGAAAAATGGGTCTTATGTTTTGTTTGGCAGTCAAAAAAACAAGGAATTAGAAAGAGCCTTAAAACAAATTATCCAACAATGATTACAAAATAATTCTTTTTTCCTTTTTGTACAAGTATGTATTTTCCGTTTAGTAAGGTGCTTTTAGATAATTGAAAATCTTCTGTTATTTTTTCCTTGTTTATACTTACTGCATTTGATAAAATCATTCTCCTGGCTTCTCCTTTAGATTTAAAAACTTGAGCTTTATCAACAAGAACATCTATAATACTAGAACTTAAATCTACTAGTTGTATTTTAAACTTTGGGACTCCTTCAAAAATTGTCAGAAAAGTATTTTCATCTAAAGATTTTAAATCTGAAGTGGTAGAATGACCAAATAAAATATTAGATGCTTTGATTGCCATCTCTAAATCTTCTTTGCTATGGACCCTTAAAGTTATTTCTTCAGCAATTGCTTTTTGTAATACTCTTAAATGAGGCTTTTCTTTGTGCGTCTTAATTAGATTATTTATTTCTATTTGATTTTTTAGAGTAAAGATTTTAATATAATTTTTAGCGTCTTCATCAGTACAATTTAGCCAAAATTGATAAAATTTATAAGGAGAGGTTTTTGTTTTGTCTAGCCAAATATTTCCGCTTTCTGTTTTTCCAAACTTTCCTCCATCTGCTTTTTGAATAAGAGGAGTAGTAACAGCGAATGCTTTTCCTCCGCCTTTTCTTCTAATAAGTTCAGTTCCACTTACTATATTTCCCCATTGATCAGACCCGCCTAATTGTACTTTACAGTTTTTATTTTTCCAGAGCCAGTAAAAATCATATCCTTGTACTAACTGGTAGGAAAACTCTGTAAAACTCATGCCAGTTTCTAATCTGCTTTTGACAGAATCTTTTGCCATCATATAATTTATGGATATATGTTTTCCTACATCACGAATAAAATTTAAAAAAGAAAAATCTTTAAACCAATCATAATTATTTACTATTTCTGCTGAGTGTTTTCCACAGTCAAAATCTAAAAATTTTTCCAGTTGTTTTTGGATAGAATTTAAATTATGATTTAAGGTTTTTTGTTCTAGTAAATTGCGTTCTTTGCTTTTTCCCGAAGGATCACCAACCATGCCAGTTGCTCCTCCAATTAAAATAAACGGTTTATGCCCAAATTTTTGTAAATGAACTAAAATCATTATTTGAACTAAATTGCCAATATGCAAAGAGTCTGCTGTTGGATCAAAGCCAATATATGCAGAGACCATCTCTTTTTTAAACTGTTCTTCTGTTCCTGGCATAATATCATGTATCATGCCTCGCCATTTTAGATCTTCAATAAAGTTCACCTTAAATATTTTTTCTCAAAAATAGGCAAATTATTAAATTAAAACCATATTATTTATATCCTAAAATCTAAACATTATATTTGCTGCATGATATTTGTTACAGGAGGAACTGGTTTAGTTGGATCACATGTTTTATTAAATTTAGCTAGCAAATCTAAAAAGTTTAAGGCTCTTAAAAGACGACATTCATCACTAGATGTTTGTAAAAGGGTATTCTCTTATTATAAAGCTGATGATTTGTTTATAAAGATAAACTGGGTTGATGGTGATCTTAATGATATCTCTTCATTGCAAGAATTGATGCAAGGCTGCACTTTACTTTTACATTGCGCGGGTCTTGTTTCTTTTTCACCATTTGATGTTAAACGGTTGAAAAAAGTAAATATTGAAGGTACAGCAAATGTAATGAATATTGCTTTAACGTCTGGTATAGAGAAAGTAGGGTATATTAGTTCAATAGCTACGCTAAATCAAGAAAGCACTTCATTAATTGATGAAGAATGTCATTTTAAGTTAACAAAAACAGCAAGTAGTTATGCGTACAGTAAATATTATGCTGAGCAAGAGGTGTGGCGCGCTTCTGCAGAGGGTTTAGACGTTGTTATTATAAATCCATCTGTTGTTTTAGGTCCAGGTGATTGGACAAGAGGCAGTTCTCAAATTTTTGAAAAAATTTATAAAGGGTTAAAATTTTATACTAATGGAAGTACTGGTTATGTAGATGTTAGTGATGTAGCTGAGACATTAATTCAATTGTTGTTTTCTAATGTGAAAAACGAAAGGTTTATTGTTAGTGGCACTAATCTAAAATATCGTGATTGTTTTGATAGGATCGCATTAGCTCTTGGCAAGCAAAAAGCGACAATAAAAATCACCCCTTTCTTAAAAGAAGTTGCATGGAGAGTAGAAGCCATAAAATCTTTTTTTACAGAAAAAAACCCACTTATAACAAAGGAGACTTCAAGAAGCGCAATGTCGACTAAGATGTTTTCAAATGCTAAAATTAAAAAAACGCTTGGATTTCAATTTACAGATATTGATATAACAATTAGCAAATATGCTAATTGGTTTCTTTCTGATCAAGTTTAGTTTTTTCACGATTTAGTTGTTCCAAAATTTTAATATACATAAGTTCTAATTCTTCAGCATTTTCAGAGTAATAATAAAGAGCTTCTTCAAATGATTTTTTAGAAATGCCATATTTTTCGTAAACATGCAAAAAAGAAATTTTCAATTGAGTGTTAGCATATTCTTCGCCCTTTTTTTTATTCAGTTCATAAGAGGCCTGTGCTAAATGAATATCCTTTAAACAAGATTGAAATATGCTTTTATCTAAGATGTCAGCAGGTATATATTTTTTGGAATTATTACAAGCAGAGAGCAATGTAATTAAAATAAAAAAATAAACTTTCATTTTTCAAAGATATTGCATTTAATGTTATGATTTGTGTATATTTGCGACAGTTATTAACCAATCAAAATTTTTCATGAAAAAATTAATGTATTTATTTGTGGCAGCTATTATGTTTGCTTTTACATCTTGTGGAGGTGGAGAGACAGCTTCTGAAGCTGAAGCTCCTGCTGAAGCTCCTGCTGAAGCTCCTGCAGAAGAAGCAACTACTGAAGAAGCTCCTGCAGAAGAAGCAACTACTGAAGAAGCTCCTGCTGAAGAGGCAACTTCTGAAGAGGCAACTGAATAAAGAAAAGCTCTTGTTTAGATAAAAGAGAGGCTACCTAGGTAGCCTTTTTTTTATAAGAAAATTTTCTGATAATATCATTTTAATAGTAAATAGAATGTTCAGAAGTAATTAATAATTATAAGCAGATTTTTAGTTATTAATATTAAGTTAATTTTTTAACTATAGATGAAAATTTGGTTTGAGTTTATCTGTCAAAAGTAAGACGCATCCCGTATTTGCTTTTATCAAAAACTCCATTGTTAAAGGCAATATGTCCATTAACTATAGTGTGTGTAACTTTAGTATTAAACTTTTCTCCTTCAAATGGAGACCATCCACATTTATACAGGATATTTTCTTTTTTTACCTCCCAAGGAGAATTTAAATTTACAAGAACTAAATCAGCAAAATACCCCTCTCGAATAAAACCTCGTTTTTCTATCTCAAAACAAATTGCAGGGTTATGACACATTTTTTCTACAACTTTCTCTATACCAATTTTCCCTTTTTTAGAAAACTCTAACATTACTGGTAGTGCGTGTTGAACTAATGGGCCTCCAGAAGGAGCCTTAAAATATGAGTTGTTTTTTTCTTTTAATGTATGTGGAGCATGATCAGTAGCAATTACATCTAATTTGTCATTTAAAAGAGCCTTAAATAGTGCTTTTCTATCGCTTTCTTTTTTTATTGCAGGATTCCATTTTATAAGCGTACCTTTTTCTTTGTAATTTTTTTCATTAAAACAAAGATGATGAATACACACCTCTGCAGTAATTTTTTTATCTTTTAATGGAATATTATTATCAAATAATTCAAGTTCCTTTTTAGTTGAGAGGTGAAAAACATGTAAGCGGGCATTATGTTTTTTTGCTAATTTAATGGCCATGGAGGACGATTTAAAGCAAGCATCCTCACTTCTAATATTTGGATGTTCAGAAATTGGAACTTCTTCACCATATGTTTTCTTGGCTTGGTTAATATTTTCTTTAATAGTAGCTTCATCTTCACAGTGAACAGCAATTAGCATAGGTGACTTGGCAAAGATTTCTTCTAAAATATTTTTATCATCAACTAACATGTTTCCAGTTGATGATCCCATAAATATTTTGATTGCCCCAACATTTTTGGGGTTTGTTTTAAGCACCTCTTCTAAATTGTTATTACTAGCACCCATAAAAAAAGAATAATTTGCAAGAGATTTTTTTGCCGCAATTTGATATTTTTCTTCTAATAATTTTTGTGTTAATGCTTGCGGCTTGGTATTTGGCATTTCCATAAAGGAGGTAATACCACCAGCTACAGCAGCTCTACTTTCAGTAAAAATAGTTCCTTTATGAGTAAATCCCGGCTCTCTAAAATGTACTTGATCATCAATTACGCCAGGTAATAAATATAATCCTTTTGCATTAATTATTTTTTCTGCATTAATTGATATATTTTTTGCTATGGTTTTAATTTTCTGATTTTCAATTAATACATCTGATGAGTATGTTTTCCCTTCATTTACCAGTTTAGCATTTTTTATTAATATATGCATTTTATCTATTCCAGCTTCTAAAAAAACTTTTAATTTTCATTTCTATAACACCAAGGACAGCCTCCATAAATATACCACTACTCATTTTTGAAACGCCTTCAGTTCTATCTGTAAAAATTACTGGTACTTCTACTAAATTAAAGCCATATTTCCAAGCCTTAAATTTCATCTCAATTTGAAAAGCATATCCTATAAATTGAATTTTATCTAGATTGATAGTTTCCAAAACCTTTCTTTTATAACATTTAAAACCGGCAGTAGAATCATGAATTGGCATTCCAGTAATAAGCCTAACATATTTAGATGCAAAAAATGACATAAGTAATCTCGACATTGGCCAATTTACAATATTTACTCCTTTGACATAGCGAGATCCAATTGCTATACCTTCGCTCTTAACAGCAGCATTGTATAGTTTAGTTAAGTCATGAGGATTATGAGAAAAATCTGCATCCATCTCAAAAATAAATTTGTATTCTCTATTTAAAGCCCATTTGAATCCATGAATATAAGCTGTCCCTAGCCCTAACTTCTCAGTTCTTTCTTGAATGTGTAATTGTTCAGGATATTTTTTTTGTAGAGTCTTGACAATATTTGCTGTTTTATCTGGAGAACCATCATCAATAATTAAAATATGAAAAGACTTTTCCAATGAAAATACTGTTTGAATAATTTTTTCAATATTTTCTTTTTCGTTATAAGTGGGGATAATTACTAAACTATCAGTCATCTGGCAAAAATAATTAAACTACTGTATAAAATGATTATTGTGCAGAAATTTTGATTTTTTCTACAACTGTGGGATCTAATAGAGTACTTGTATCTCCTAAATTCTCAGTATCTCCCTCAGCAATTTTTCTAAGAATTCTTCTCATAATTTTTCCAGATCGAGTTTTTGGTAATCCATCAACAAATTGGATTTTATCTGCTTTGGCAATTGCCCCAACTTCTTTAGCTACTAACTCATTAATTTCTTTTTTGAGAATGATTTCATCTTTTATTTTGCTATGACAAATAATAAAAGCATAAATACCATGGCCTTTAATTGGATGAGGGAAGCCAACAACAGCTGTTTCGCAAACATTTGAATGTTCATCTATGGCGCTTTCAATTTCGGCTGTTCCTAGGTTATGTCCAGAAACAATAATTACATCATCTACTCTCCCTGTTATTCTATACATACCGTTTTCATCACGAATGCAACCATCTCCAGTAAAATATTTATTATCGAAAGAAGAAAAGTATGTCTCTTTAAATCTTTTATGATCACCATAAATTGTTCTTGCAATTGAAGGCCAAGGAAACTTGATGCACAATCTTCCTTCAATAGAATGTTCTGTAATTTCATGCCCTTTCTCATCAACTATAATAGGCTGTATTCCAGGAAGTGGTAAAGTGGCAAAAGTGGGCTTGGCTGGTGTTACTTTTGCTAAATTAGAAATCATAATACCTCCTGTTTCTGTTTGCCACCATGTATCTACTATTGGACACTGTTTTTTTCCAATTTTTTTGTCGTACCAATGCCATGCGTCTTCATTAATTGGTTCTCCAACAGTACCTAAAACTTTCAGAGATGATAAATCATAAGGCTGTACAAACTCTATTCCTCTAGCTTCTAATGCACGAATAGCTGTTGGAGCGGTATAAAAAATGTTTACTTTATTTTTCTCAACAATTTGCCAAAATCGACCAGCATCAGGATAAGAAGGTATCCCTTCAAACATCATTGTTGTTGCTCCTGCTAGTAGGGGGCCGTAAATTATGTATGAATGACCTGTTATCCAACCAATATCTGCTGTACACCAATACACATCACCTTTATCATATTGGAAGACATTCCTAAATGAATATTCTGTATAAACCATATAACCAGCAGTAGAGTGTTGTATTCCTTTTGGTTTTCCGGTAGATCCAGAAGTATATAAAATAAAAAGAGGATCTTCGGAATCCATTATTTCAATTTCACATTTTGAATTAGATTTTTGCATCTCTTCATGCCACCAACTGTCTCTTTTATTTTGCATTTGCACACTGCTTTTTGTTCTTTTAACAACAATACACTGTTTAATAGATGGAGTATTTTCCATAGCTTCATTAGCGATTTCTTTTAGTGGAATAATTTTATTTCCTCTAAATCCTCCATCAGCAGTTACTAGTACTTTGCAGGCAGCATCATTAATTCTGTCAGCCAGTGATTTTGCTGAAAAGCCGGCAAATACAACTGAATGTACTGCTCCAATTCTTGCACATGCTAAAACAGCAATTGCTAATTCAGGAATCATAGGCATGTAAAGACATATTCTGTCTCCTTTATTTACGCCTCCTTTTTTCAAAACATTTGCAAATTTGCATACTTCTTTGAAAAGTGCTTTATAGCTTAAGTTTATATTTTTTTCGTTTGGATTGTTAGCGACCCATGTAATTGCTGTTTGATTTTGTTTATTCTCTAAATGACGATCTAAACAATTTTCAGTAATATTAAGTTTTCCTCCTTCAAACCATTTTATTTCAGGAGCATAAAAGTCCCATGAAAGTACATTTTTCCATTTTTTTCGCCATTTAAAATTATGAGCCTTTTCTTCCCAAAAAAGTGTAGGGTTTTTGATGCTTTTTTTATACTCAATTTTGTATTCTTCAAAAGAGGTTATTTTTTTATCCATAATATATTCTTCAAATTTTCTCAAAGATAGATAAACAATTCTTATTTAAAAAAGAATAGTAATCTTAACATTTCGTTTACATTGTATTTTAATACTAATTTGTAAATTAGCCGCATTAATTAAAAAATATAAAAAATGAAAAAATTTTTACTTAGTGTGTTTACTCTTATTTTTTTAAATTCAGGAGCACAAAATTGTTCCGATTTGTTTATTTCAGAATATTGTGAGGGGACAGGCAACAACAAAGCACTTGAAATCTATAATCCAACAAATAATACGATTGACTTAAGCCAATATATAATTATTAGATATTCAAATGGAAGTACAAGTGCCGGAGCAGATAAGGCTATACAATTAGTGGGTTCTATTGATCCATTTGGAGTACATGTTGGTGTTATAGAAAAGCTTAACCCTGCAGGAACTGGAAATGAAGCTCCTGTGGATCCTGCCCTTCAACTTAAAGCTAACGCTTTTTATTGTCCAGACTATAATGTAAGTAATGCTTGGTATTGGAATGGTAATGACGCAATTGTTTTAGCAAAAGGTTCAGTCAGTCAAATCGCCTCTGCTGAGGTTGTTGATGTTTTTGGTAGAATAGGTGAGACACTTATTGCTAGTGACGGAGGGTGGACAAATGATCCAAGTAGTGATTATATAACTACTGGACCAAACTCATGGACGGAAAATCAAACACTAATTAGAAAATCACAAGTTCAGACAGGTGTTGTAGGCCCAAATGGAGACGGAAATGTAGCTTTCTTTGACCCGAGTTTAGAATGGGATTCTTTACCAGTCAACTCTTGGGACAGTTTAGGATCGCACAGTTGTAATTGCGCTAATCCTTCTTCTGTAATCGGTGAAACTTATCACAAGTCATTTATTGTATACCCAAATCCTGCAAAACAAGGTCAGATCGTGAGTGTTAAATCTAATGAAGGAGTTAAGAACATTACAACTTCTAATATACTAGGTGAGCATGTAAGTTTTGGTAATATGATTAATACTAGCGTGTTGGAAAAAGGAATTTATATTTTGAATATACAGTTTTTAGACGGTAAACATTATAACACAAAGCTTATTCTAGAGTAAGCAATTTAAATCATGAGAAATTTAGCACTTGTATTCTCTTTGGCAATGTTCTCTTATGCGAGTTTTTCGCAATCAGTAATTTCTGGGAAAGTAATAGATCAAGCATCAGGAGAACCTTTAATTGGTGCCAGTGTAATTTACGGTAAGGGGCAGGGAACTGTTACTGACCTTGAAGGAAATTATTCCTTTTCCATCCAAAAAGGAGAAAGAAATATTAAGGTGTCATATGTAGGATACAAAGAAATTAATAAAACCATTACCGTTAAAGAAGATTTTCAAATAATAAACTTTAAGTTAAAAACAATTTTATTAAGTGAAGTTCAGGTTGTAGCTGATATCGCTATTGACAGAGAAACTCCAGTTGCATTTTCAACTATTCCAATGAAACAAATTAGTGAAGAGTTAGCATCTCAAGATATTCCTTTAGTTTTAAATTCTACACCAGGAGTATATGCTACTCAGAGTGGTGGTGGAGATGGAGATGCAAGAATAACAATACGTGGATTTAATCAAAGAAATGTAGCTGTGATGATTGATGGTATTCCAGTAAATGATATGGAAAATGGCTGGGTATATTGGAGCAACTGGTTTGGATTAGATGCTGTAACATCTAATATCCAGGTTCAAAGAGGTTTGGGTGCATCAAAAATAGCTATTCCTTCTGTTGGAGGAACTATGAATATTTTAACTAAGGGAACAGGAAATCAAAAAGGAGGAACAATAAAGCAATCTATTGGTTCTTATGGGAAACTTCGTACTTCTGTTGGCTATAATTCTGGTCGATTAGAAAATGGCTGGGGCTATACATTTGCAGGATCATATAAAAGAGGAAATGGCTTTGTAGATGAAACTTGGAGCGAGGGTTATTTTTATTATGCAAAGCTTCAAAAGGAGATAGGAAATCATATTTTGAGTTTGTCTGCAATGGGAGCTCCTCAAAAACATGGGCAACGATCATACAAAAGTAATATCGCTACATATGATACAACCTTAGCCCGTGAGCTAGGGGATAATTCAGATTTTTCATCTAGGATTGTTAACAAGGGTATTCAGTACAACAAGCATTGGGGTTTTCTAGATAGATGGACTTTAAATAGTAGTGGTGATACAATTCACAACAGAGAGACTTTAAATACTAAGCAGAATTATTACCATAAGCCCCAATTTTCATTAAGAGACTTTTGGACGGTAAGCGATAAGTTATATATTTCTAACATTTTATACATGTCTATTGGAAATGGAGGTGGGACATCAATTAGCGGTAGTAACTATGATGAAAATGGACAATATGATTTGCAAACAATTTACAATGGTAATTATCGAGGACCATTTAGTATAGATTTAAATTATTCTGACACAGAACGAAAGTCAGGTAATTATTTAAAAAGCTCGATTAATAATCATTATTGGTACGGCGGACTGTCTACCTTTAATTATCAGAAGTCTGATAAGATTGCAATTTCAGGAGGTCTAGACATGCGATATTACAAGGGTGAGCATTATAGAGAAATATATGATTTGTTAGGTGGAGATTATGCTGTTGTTGCCGATGATATAACTCAATTTTCCTCAGTTAAAAGAGAGGGAGATAAAATTGGATATCATAATGATGGAATTGTAAAATGGGTTGGGGCATTTTATCAATTAGAACATAAGGATGATTTTATAAGTACATTTTTCAATATTTCTGCTTCTAATTCTGCATATAAAAGAATTGATTACTTCCGCAAAAAAGATTTAGTTTTACCAGACACAACTATTAGGGAAGCCTTAGGTACTCAGCTTTATTTTGGAGAATATGTTTCAGATACAGTTAGAGTAAATGGGGTAGATTATACAATAAATTCAAGAGAAGCTGTTGCTGCATCAACAGATTGGAAATGGATAAAAGGACTTACTGTTAAATCTGGAGCAAATATTAATTTAGATGATAGAAATAATATCTTTTTTAATGTTGGCTATATTTCTAAGGCACCAAGATTTAATAACATTTATTATTATGACAATTCATTGTTTAGAGATATAAAAAATGAAGAAGTCAAAGCAGCAGAATTAGGTTATTCTTATAGATCATCAAAATTCTCAGCAAATCTTAATTCGTATTATACAATATGGGAGAATAAACCCGCCAATGGAGGAGTTTCTATTTTGATAGACGATGAGACATACAGAGGTAATATTAATGGGATGAATGCATTGCATCAAGGAGTTGAGGTTGATTTTGCATATAGAGTTTTACATAATTTTAGCTTAGAGGGATTAGTTTCAATTGGAGATTGGAGATGGACCTCATCAGATACTGTAAGATTTTTAGATGATAATAATAATCCAGTGCTTGATGAAGAAGGAAAAGAGGTAATTGCAGCCTTTGATGCTGAAGGTGTTTTTGTAGGAGATGCTGCTCAAACACAATTTGGTCTTAGCTTAAGGTATGAACCGATTAATAACTCGTATCTTAAATTACGCGGTACTTATTTTGATAATTATTACGCTGACTTTGATCCGTTATCACTAAATGGTGAAAATTCTGGAAGACAAAGCTGGAAGATTCCAGCTTATAATCTGATAGATTTTCATGCTGGCTACAGCTTTAAAATTTTTAAAGAAACTAAAATGTCTTTAACATTTAGTATTCTAAATTTGTTTAACGAAGTGTATATATCAGATGCTCAGAATAATGACACATATAATGCTATTTCAAGTGATTTTGATGCTAAATCCGCTGGTGTATTCTTTGGACTTGGTAGAAGATTTAACTTGTCAGCAAAATTTACGTTTTAAATAATTAAAAAAAAATATGAAAAAGATAATATTATTTACTCTATTGGTGTTTTCAACATCTGTAGTTTTCTCTCAGGCAATCTTGCCAACGAATTGGAGTTTTTCAACTGTTAATTTGCCTAATGGATGGACAGAGTCAGGAACAAATTTTTATACTGCTTCTGGGAACACCCCACCAGCAATGAAGTTTGATGGGACGGGAGATTATTTGATTATTAATGTAAATAGTAGTCCAGGAGATCTAGAATATTATCTTACAGGAAATGGGTTTTCTGGAGGAACATTTACTGTAGAGGAATCTGATTTTGGTTCTGTTTGGACGCCACTACGGATACATACTTCTCCTCCAAATGCGACTTATATGCAGTTTATTGATACACCACAGCCTACAACACGATTTATACGGTTTTACTATACAAATAAAGTTACAGGAAATATTGGTTTAGATGATGTAAGTATTGCATTAGGAGCAGCAACGCCAGCGCAAGAGATTAATGTTAAACAAGGTGGAAACTCTATAGTTTCTGGTGACACATACATAGTAAGCTCAGCAGTCTCTGTAACTTATCCAATAAACTTTATAATTGAAAATTTAGGGACGTTAGATACTTTGCAGATTAGTAATGCTACAATTTCTGGTGTAAATTCAGGTGATTTTTCTCTTATCTCTTTCCCTTCTCAAGTAGCAGCGTTAGATTCTGGAAATTTAATTTTAAACTTTACCCCTTCAGCATCCGGAACAAGAACAGCAATTTTGACTATTAACAGTAATGATGCAGACGAACCGTCTTATATTATAAATCTATATGGCATTGGAGGTAATCTTGCAACTGAACCGTTAACGCAGGCAGATATGGTGCAATTTTCAAATGTCACAACATATGGTTTAAACGCTGATTTTGTTTCTTTGAGTACAGTGGATGGATATCTAGTTCTTAGAAAAGAAGGCTCAGTAATAACAGGAACACCTGTAGATGGAGTTACATATCAAAGAGGAGACATCATAGGTGATGCACAAGTAGTTTATAGTGGTCCTTTGCATTCTTTTAGCCCAAACAATATAGTAGCAGACACAGAGTATCATTTTATGATTTTTAGTTATAATGGCCCAAATAATTATCGTAATTATTTAACAAATTTCCCAACCTCAGCCAATATCCAAACACCGGCAACAATGTTGACCCCTAATTATTATAGTAATTTGAGTACAGCATCTGTGACATTTATGGATGACTTACATGCTAAAATTAATCCGCATCAAATGCAATATTATAGTTATTATGATGATTTAATGATACCTTTTTTTGAGGCAAGAGATACAACATTAGATAGAAGAGTAGTTACATGTGTATATAGTGGAGAAAACAAAATATATACTGAGCCGTTTGATTTTACAGCAAATGGTTATAGTAGAGAACATACCTACTGTCACAGTTGGATGCCGACATATCCAGCTCAGTCTTTGCCTGAGTACAGTGATTTTCATCACTTGTTTCCTTCAAATTTAAATTCAGCGAATATTTTAAGAAGTAATAATCCACTAGGAGTTGTTGTTAATCAGACATCGTCTTTTTTAGGCTGTAAATTGGGAACTGATATTAACGGCAAGACGGTTTTTGAGCCAAGAGATCAACACAAAGGTAATGCAGCACGAGCTATTATGTATCAAGCACTGTGTTATAACTCAATTAATGGCAATAATTGGGCTCTGCCAAGCACTCAGGATCAAATGATTTTGAAAGATTGGCATTTTCAAGACCCTCCTGATAACTGGGAAATAGCAAGAAATGATTATGTAGAATCTCTTCAAAATAACAGAAACCCTTTCATTGATAGTATTGATTATGTTTGTTATATAGATTTCTCAAATATGACATATGATGCTTTAGCTTGTGAGAGTAGTGTTTCATTGCAAGAGCAATTACAAAAAGGATTTATTACTTATCCAAATCCTTGTAGAAATGAATTAAATTTACATGTTAATTCTACTACAATTTCTTCTTATCAGATAATTGATTATTTAGGTAGAGTAGTTTTAAGTGACGATGTTAAGAATAGGATATTGGTTAAAATAAATACTTCTGCTCTTAAGAATGGATTGTATGTAGTTAAGGCGCGTACTCCTTATGGAGAGACTCAGAAGACTATAGTTATTGAATAGTTAGTACAAATTTATGCAAAGCAATAAATGTTGCTTTTAAATTAGGTAATCATGAACATTAAAGTTCAAATGTCTCCATAAATTTAGTAGTGTAGTCCCCTTTTCTAAACTTTTCATCTTTCATAAGTTTTTGATGAAAAGGTATTGTGGTGTTAACACCTTCAATAATGAATTCTTCTAATGCTCTTTCCATTTTTGCGATTGCTTCTTCTCTTGTTTGCGCTACAGTAATTAGTTTAGCAATCATGGAGTCATAAAATGGTGGGATCATATAATTTGCATATGCATGAGTGTCTATTCGAATACCATGACCACCTGGAGCATGGAAATTAGTGATCATGCCTGGAGATGGTCTAAAATCATTGCTAGGATCTTCTGCATTAATTCTGCATTCTATTGCATGTAATTGGGGGTCATAATTTTTACCTGATATTTTAACCCCTGCCGCAACTTTAATTTGCTCACGAATAAGGTCATAATCAACAACTTCTTCTGTTACAGGGTGCTCAACTTGAATACGTGTATTCATTTCCATAAAATAGAAATCCCTATTTTTATCAACTAAAAATTCTACTGTTCCAACTCCTTCATATTTAACAGATTCTGCAGCTTTTATAGCAGCTTCCCCCATCTCTTTTCTTAATTTTTCAGTCATAAAAGGAGATGGAGTTTCTTCTACTAATTTTTGATGTCTTCTTTGTATTGAGCAATCTCTTTCTGACAGATGAGCTGCTTTACCTGTTTTGTCACCAATTATTTGAATTTCAATATGTCTTGGATTTTCAATAAATTTTTCCATATACATACCATCATTACCAAATGCAGATTTTGCTTCTTGTCTTGCACTATTCCAAGCATCTTCCAAATCTTCCTCTTTCCAAACTAATCGCATTCCTTTCCCACCACCGCCTGCGGTGGCTTTAAGCATTATAGGATATCCAACAATATCTGAGGCCAACTTTGAACATTCTTTAAAATCTTTAATTAGCCCATCTGATCCAGGTATAGTTGGAACACCTGCTTGCTTCATTGTTTCTTTTGCAGCAGCTTTATCACCCATTCCATCAATCATTTTTGCAGAAGCGCCAATAAATTTAATATTATTTTCAGAGCATATTTTTGAAAAGTTTGAGTTTTCAGCCAAAAAACCGTACCCAGGATGAATTGCATCGGAATTTGTAATTTCAGCTGCGGCAATAACATTTGCAATTTTTAAATAGGATTCTGAACTTGCAGCTGGACCAATACAAACAGCTTCATCTGCAAATCGAACATGTAAACTCTCTTTGTCAGCTTTCGAGTACACAGCTACTGTTTTAATTCCCATTTCTTTACAAGTACGAATAATCCTTAATGCGATTTCTCCTCTGTTGGCAATTAGAATTTTTTTAAACATAATATATTTGATGTAAATGTTTTTAAGACGGGTCTACCAAGAATAGGGGTTGGTCAAACTCAATAGGAGTACTGTCATCAACAAGAACTTTTATAATTTTTCCTGAGATCTCAGATTCAATTTCATTAAAAAGTTTCATGGCTTCAATAATACATATTGTGTCTCCTTCTTTAATAGTATCTCCTACATTAACAAATGGCGGATTTTCGGGAGAAGATGATCTATAAAAAGTGCCTATCATAGAGGCTTTTATAGTTAAATAGTTTGATTCTTCACTTGAATTATTTTCTGATATTTTTTCTTCAGTAGTTTTTGTAACTTGTTCAGGTTGGGCAATTTTTTCTACTGGTACAGTAGTTGGAACCTCTTTAATAACAGTAGGGACTTCTCTAATTATTGAAGTAATATCTTCATTCTCATTTTTTGTTTCACCTCTTCTTTTCTTAGGAGGTGATTTTATAGATATTTTGACATTATCTATTTCTAAATCTACTTCTGTTGCTCCAGATTTTGCAACAAATTTTATTAAATCTTGAATATCTTTTAAATCCATTTTATGCCTGTTTATTCATTGTATTTAAAAACAAAAATAACTATTTATTTGAATCGTAAGCCCATTTTAAATAGATTGAGCCCCAAGTAAACCCTCCACCAAATGCTGCAAGGATTAAATTATCACCTTTTTTTAATTGATCTTCCCATTCCCATAAGCATAAAGGGATAGTTCCACTAGTAGTGTTCCCATATTTTTCAATATTAACCATTACTTTTTCGTTGCCAACTCCCATTCTTCTAGCAGTTGCATCAATAATTCTTTGATTTGCTTGGTGAGGAACAAGCCACGCTATATCATTAGAGCATAGATTATTGTTTTTCATAATTTCTTCTGAAACATCTGCCATGGATGTTACCGCGGCTTTAAAAACAGTTTGTCCATCTTGCCAAACAAAATGCTCTTTTGAATCTATGGTTGCATAGCTTGCAGGCTTGGCAGATCCTCCAGCTTTCATATGTAAAAATTCACTGCCAGACCCATCGCTTTTTAAAATAGAATCTTGTACTCCTAATCCGTTAGTACATGGCTCTAACATAACAGCTCCTCCTCCATCTCCAAAAATAATACATGTTGCCCGGTCTTCATAGTTAATAATAGAAGACATTTTATCCGCTCCAACTACAACGACCCTTTTATAGGCACCAGTTTCTATAAATTTTGATCCTGTAGAAAGAGCATATAAAAATCCAGAGCACGCAGCCATTAAATCATATGCAAAAGCATTAGTAGCACCTACTTTATCAGCTATAATGCAGGCTGTGGATGGGAAAATCATGTCTGGAGTTGCAGTGGCGCAAATAATTAAATCTATTTCTTTAGCATCAATATTTGTTTTTTTAAGAAGACCTTCAACTGCTTTAGCACCAATAACAGAAGTCCCTTTATCTTTCCCTTTAAGAATCCTTCTTTCTTTTATACCGGTTCTACTAACAATCCATTCATCATTAGTATCTACCATTGTCTCAAGCTCCTTATTAGTTAATATATAATCTGGTACATAACCCTCAATTCCTGTTATTGCAGCTTTAATTTTTCCCATTAGTTTAAGTTATTTTTTATTTTATTTGCTAAATCTGCTTTTACAACATTTTTAGTTAGTATAATCATGTTTTTAATTGCAATTTCGTTAGAAATTCCATGCCCAATAATTACAGTTTTATTTAGACCAAGAATAGGAGTCCCCCCATAGGTTTCGTAATTCAATTTTTTAAAATATTCATCTAGAAGTCCTCTTTTTTTCATAATGGAGTAAAAACCTTCTGCTTGTTTTAAAACAATATTACCTGTAAAACCATCACAAACTATGACATCACTTTTTGAATTAAAAATATCTCTTCCCTCGCAATTTCCAATAAACTTATAGTCAGGATTGTTTTGCATTAACTCATAGGAGGCTTGAGTGAGTAAATTTCCTTTTGTTTTTTCTTCACCTAAGTTTAATAAACTAACTTTTGGGTTTTTAATATCACAAACATACTTAGAAAATAAAGCACCTAAAAGACCAAATTGGTATAGTACATCTGGTTTACAGTCGGCATTTGCTCCAACATCAAGTAAGACATTAACTCCTCCATTTTCTTTTGGAAAAATCGTAGCTAGGGGAGGCCTCAATACGCCTGGAATAGTTTTTACAGTATAAAATCCTCCTACGAACATTGCTCCAGTATTGCCTGCAGAAGCAAAGCCATCAATTTCTCCTTTTGCTAAATATTCAAATCCTTTTGAAATACTTGAATTTGGTTTTGATCTGAAGGCTTTTGTGGCGTGCTCGTGCATACCAATAACTTCAGAACAATCAATAATTTCAAATTTACTTTCGCTAAAATTATGACTTTTTAGTTCAGAAATAATTATGTTTTTTTCTCCAAATAAAACTACTTTTATGTTTTTTGGTAGTTGCTTAAGAGCAAGAATAGCTCCATGAATTGTTTTTTTAGGAGCATAATCACCTCCCATTATGTCAAGGCCAATTTTCATAGATAAGTTGTAGTTAGGATGTGGTAAAGCTACAAAAATCTATTTAGGGGCTTCTGAAGAAACCAGTTTTCCTCTGTAGTAAAGTTTGCCTTCGTGCTCATGTGCATGATGATATAAATGAGCCTCCCCAGTTTCTTTACAAATTTTAATTGTTTGAGAATTTGCCTTATAATGCGTTCTTCTTTTGTCTCTTCTTGTTTTAGAAATTTTTCTTTTAGGATGTGCCATTTTTTGGTTTTTACTATTTTAAGTTATATGTTTTAATGCATCCCATCTAGGATCAGATGCGGTTTTTTTTGTTTTCGTATATTTTTCTACTAATTTTATCATTTCTTTATTACACTTGCTTTTTCCGTTTTTATCTAAAGGATGTTGTCGTTTTTTTGGAACATTTAGAACTATTAATTCAAAAATTAAGTGCTTTAAATCTAATTTGTTTTCATTTTTATTTATATAAATTATTTCATCAGTTGATATCAAATCAGTATTATTTTTTTTGATAAGTAAATCTGTTTCTCCTGAAATATTTATTGTTAATTTCTCAGTACAGATGTCACATGCTATTTGATAGATCTCTCCACTTATTTTCAAGTTTAAAGAAAGATTATTTCCATCTTTATCTAGTTTAGCAATTGCAGAAATATTTACGTGTTGTAAATCTGAAAACGGATATTCTTCAAAGAACTGGTCCTTAACTTCAAATGAGAAAGATTTTTTACCAGTATCTATTAGTCCTAGGTTAACTGTATAATCTTCCATGCAACTGAATTTAAAAAGGATGCAAATATATAAATTTATTACTACTTGTTAATATCAAATAGATTATTAGCTTTTAAAGCTTAAGGGATTTTTGTTTAGCTTCTCAAACTCTACTCTTTTTTTGTAAATATCGCAAGCTGTAAAGACAGCTTCTCTAAATGATCTTTCATCTGCAATTCCTTGTCCGGCAATTTCATATGCTGTGCCATGAACAGGGGACGTTCTTACAACATTTAGACCGGCGGTAAAATTAACTCCTTCAGAAAAAGATAAAGTTTTGAAAGCAATTAATCCTTGATCATGGTACATAGAAAGAATCCCGTCAAAACTTTTCATATTTTTGGTTGTAAAAAAACTATCAGCAGAGTAGGGCCCAAAAGCGATCATTCCTTCTTTTTTTAGTTGTTTGATTGCCGGAATGATATATTTGGTTTCCTCATCACCGAGTAAGCCGTCTTCTCCAGCATGGGGATTAAGCCCCAAAACGGCAATTTTCGGCATTCTAATACCAAAATCTTGAATCAATGAGGTGTTCAGTTTTTTTGTTTTTAAAATAATATTTTCAATAGAAATAGATTTTTTTACATCTGATAATGAAACATGACCAGTTACAAATGCTATTTTCATTCTTTCACTGATCATTATCATTAAGGAATCTCCTTGAAAATTGCCTTCTAAAAATTCAGTATGTCCAATAAAACCAGGCACGTTCTTTTGAATTGATGATTTGTTAATTGGTGCAGTAACTAATACATCAATATCTTTATTTTTTAATGCATTTGTAGCTTGCTTTAAAGAATCAAAAGAAAGGGCCCCTGATTTAGCAGTAGATTTCCCAAAGTTAACATCTATATCGTTGTCCCATATGTTTAATAAGTTTGCTCTTTTAGAATTTGCTTGATTAATATGATTAATAACATTAAAACTAAAGTCTTTGATTTTAGTAGATTTTCTATGTAATGCAGCAACTTTTGTTGAGCCAAATACAATTGGAGTACAAAATTCCATCATTCGACTATCTTTAAAAGTTTTAATTATGGTTTCTAAGCCAATACCGTTTAGATCACCTATTGTTATTCCTACTTTGATTTTTGACATTATGCTCTATTTTTAATGAACTGATATAGTAGTCGAACTCCAACTCCTGTAGCGCCTTTGCCTCTATATCCGTATTTTTTTTTGGTATAAGAAGGTCCAGCAATATCTAAGTGAATCCAAGGATAATCAATAAAATGTGCTAAAAATTTTCCAGCTGTAATTGCACCAGCATGTGGGCCTCCTAAGTTTTTGATATCAGCAATATCTGATTTAATTAGCTCATCATAATCAGACCAAAACGGCATTTCCGCTAAGCGCTCATGAGTAGAATTTCCTATGTCTTTTAAATCAGCATGTTCTTTTTCTGCTCCTGAATGCATACTTACAATTCCATAATGTCCAATTGCAGCAACTGCAGCTCCAGTTAAAGTCGCTAGATCAATTACTAATTCAGGCTTATATTTTTTTGCAAAGCTAAGGGCATCAGCTAAAATTAGTCTGCCTTCAGCATCAGTATTTAAAACCTCAACTGTTGTTCCATCATGCATTGTGATTACATCTCCTGGAGCATAAGCATTTCCAGATGGTCTATTATCTGTCGCTGGTACTAAAGCAATTACATATAATGGCAATTTATTTGAAGCAATTGCTTGCATAGCTCCAATTACAGTTCCAGCACCACCCATATCTGTCTTCATAAACTCCATAGAATTGGCTGTTGGTTTTAGACTTAATCCCCCAGTATCAAATACTATTCCTTTACCTATTAAAATAATTGGGTGTTTATTTTTTGCTTTTTTGGGTTTCCATTCTAAAATTGTAAATGTAGGTTCATCAATGGATCCTTTATTTACCGCAAGAAGACCACCCATTTTTAAAGATGTGATTTTCTTTTTATTTAACACTGTTGTTTTTATTCCATTTTTTTGTGCTGATTTTACTGCTAAATTTGCTAAATCTTTTGCTTTCAGATGAGAAAAAGGCTCGTTAATTAAATTTCGAGTAAAATATACAGCATCAATAATATTTTGTAATTCAGTAATATCTTTTTGACTAGAATTTTTGCATAAATATATTGTCTTGAATTTATGCTCTCTTATTTGTGTTTTATGTTTTGTAAATCTATAATTTCCAAGAGCTATTCCTTCTGCTATTTGTAGAGTTTCAGTTTGATTTTGCTTATCATTTATAATTAATACTGAAGATACTTCTTTTAACTTTTCAGCTAGATTATCTCCAATCATTCTGCAATTTTCAGCATTTTTATTTAGGTTTTTTTCTTTTTTAGGTAGTATCAAAAAAATAAGTCTTTTATATTGATTTATTGAGACAATTTCTTTTCCTTTTTGTTGTTCTTTTTTGATATATTGAAGCTCTTCTTTAGTTATATTAAAATCAGAACGATTAATATTTTTGTTACATAAAATGATTAAATTATCTGAATTAGAAATTGTTGTTTTCTTTTTGATGAGTGTCTTCATAAAATTTGTAATTTTGAACACGCAAAATTAAGTAAATTTATGTATAGTAAGCAATTGCTAGAAAGAGCATTAAATAAAGAATTTTTATCAGTAGATGAGGGTCAGTTTTTGTTTGAAAATGTTCCAACTGCTGAATTGATGTTTATTGCTAATGAGTTAAGACAAATGCATGTGCCTGGCAATATCGTTAATTGGCAGATCGATCGTAATGTCAATACAACTAATGTATGTACAGCAAATTGTAAGTTTTGTAATTTCTTTAGACATCCAAAACATAAGGAGGGATATATAACAGATCTTAAAACATACAAGCTAAAAATTGAAGAGACAATTAAATATGGTGGAGATCAACTGTTATTGCAAGGAGGGCACCATCCAGAATTGGGATTAGATTATTATATCAAACTATTTAGAGATCTTAAAGCGCTTTATCCAAAAATAAAACTACATGCTTTAGGACCACCTGAAATTGCTCATATTTGTAAAATTGGAGGTTTTACTCATTTGAAAGTGCTTACTGAACTTAAAAGTGCAGGTATGGATAGCATGCCAGGAGCTGGAGCTGAGATTTTAAGTGATAGAGTTAGAAGATTAATTTCTAAGGGAAAATGTTCAGGACAAGAGTGGCTAGACATTATGGAAGTTGCACATAAAATTGGTTTAACGACATCTGCAACTATGATGTTTGGGCATATTGAAACTATTAAGGAACGCTTTGATCATTTAGTTAGAATAAGAGAGGTTCAAGCTAAAAAGCCAAAAAATGAAAATGGTTTTTTAGCATTTATTGCGTGGCCTTTCATGGATGATGGGACTCTTTTACAAAGAGTAAAAGGTATTAATAATAATGTAACCGCAGATGAATATTTACGAATGGTTGCAATGTGTAGAATTATGCTTCCTAACATTAAAAACATACAAACTTCATGGCTAACAGTTGGCGCAGATACTGCACAGTTGACATTGCATGGGGGGGCAAATGACATGGGATCTATCATGATTGAGGAAAATGTAGTATCAGCAGCGGGCGCTCCTCATAGATTTACAGCTAAAAGCATACAAAAGTGTATTAAAGAAGCAGGTTTTACTCCAAGATTAAGGGATCAGATGTACGAGGAAAGAAAAATGCCTGAAATGGTAGAACAAGTGATAAATTATTGATAGATGTTTACTGGAATAATTGAGGACGTCGCAGAAGTAGTATCTTTAAAAAAAGAGGATGGAAATCTTCATATTTCTTTTAAGTCTAGAATAACAAATGAATTAAAGATTGATCAATCAATATCCCATAATGGTGTATGCCTAACAGTAGTTGATATTGATAGTGACAAGTATACAGTTACTGCAATAAATGAAACTTTACAAAAAAGTAATTTAGGTGATTTTACAGTTGGAAGCAAAGTAAATTTGGAGAGGAGTATTAAAGCAGGAGCAAGATTTGATGGCCATATTGTGCAGGGGCATGTAGATCAAACGGCTATTTGTAAAGAAGTAAAACAAGATAATGGTTCTTATGTATTAACATTTGAGTATAAAAAAGAAAAAAATAATATGACTGTTGAGAAAGGATCTATTTGTGTAAATGGTGTAAGTCTTACCGTTGTAAATTCTAAAGATACCTCGTTCTCTGTTGCAATTATTCCTTATACTTTTGAGCATACAAATTTGCACACAGTTAATTTAGGAACAGTAGTTAATTTAGAATTTGATATTTTAGGCAAGTATATATCTAAGATGATTAATAAAAAGTTATAAAAAATATGAGGCCCACGTTATTAATTTTAGCAGCAGGAATGGGAAGTCGTTATGGAGGATTGAAGCAAATAGATGGAATTGGTCCGAATCAAGAGCCAATAATTGAGTATTCAATTTATGATGCTATCAAATCAGGATTTGGGAAAATAGTATTTGTAATCCGTAAAGAATTTGACGAAGCATTTCGTTCACGTTTTGATAAATTTTCTGATAAAATTTTAATTAAGTATGTGTACCAAGAAGTTAATGTAAAGGTTGATGGTTTAACAATAATTGATCGAGAAAAACCTTGGGGGACTTCGCATGCCGTGTTAGTAGCCAAAGATGTGATAAACGAACCATTTGCAGTTATTAATGCTGATGATTTTTATGGTGCAGGTTCTTTTAATTTAATTTCTAATTTTTTAGTAAATGACTGTTCTCCCTCTTTAATGTGTATGATAGGTTATACATTAAATAATACATTATCAGAATATGGAACAGTAAATAGAGGTGTTTGTGAAGTAGATGAAGATAACAATTTAGTAGAGGTAATTGAACGCACTAAAATTGCAAAAAAAGATGGAATAGTTCGTTACAATGTTGGAGTAAATGAATCTTCTGGTATTTTAGATGAAAATGCAAGTGTTTCTATGAATTATTGGGGGTTTCATCCAGAAATTTTTAAAGAAATTGAAAAAGGACTAAATCAATTTATGAGAGTCAATTCTGAAAACCCTACAGCGGAGTATTATATACCAAATATTGTTACAGAAATGATAATGGGTAAAAAAATGTCAGTTCGCGTTATTCCTACAAATGACAATTGGTTTGGGGTCACATATAAAGATGATAAACCAATGGCTGTTGCTACAATTAATAAGTATATTACTGAAGGTATTTACCCAAAAAATCTTTGGATTTAAGATGAGAAAAAAAGTACTATTATTAGGATCTGGAGAATTAGGAAAAGAAGTGGTAATTGCTATGCAAAGATTAGCTCAATATGTAATTGCAGTTGATAATTATAAAGATGCTCCAGCTATGCAAGTTGCTAATGAATTTGAAGTAATTAATATGTTAGATGGTGATGAGTTAGATAGAATTGTTGAAAAACATAAACCTGATTTTATTGTTCCTGAAGTAGAATCTATAAGGACTGAACGATTTTATGATTATGAAAAACAAGGATATGTAGTAATCCCTTCGGCAAAGGCAGCAAATTTTACTATGAACCGTAAATCAATTCGTGATTTGGCAGCTAGTGAATTAAAAATAAACACTGCTAAATATAAATATGCTTCTTCTTTAAAAGAATTAAAAGTAGGGGTTTTATATACAGGAATTCCCTGTGTTGTAAAACCACTAATGTCAAGTTCCGGAAAAGGACAAACAATAATTAAATCTGAAGCTGATATTGAAAAAGCTTGGGCTTACGCAATGGAAGGTTCTCGAGGAGATTTGATGGAGGTAATTGTAGAGGAGTTTATTAATTTTGACTATGAAATAACACTGCTAACGCTTACTCAAAATAGAGGCAATACAATTTTTTGTCCTCCAATTGGCCATATACAAGAAAGAGGGGATTATCAGCAAAGTTGGCAGCCAATCATTATGGATGAGTTACATTTAAAAACAGCCCAAATTATGGCTGATAAGATTACTAAATCTTTAGGTGGAAGTGGAATATGGGGAGTAGAATTTTTTATTGCGAAAGACGAAGTTTATTTTTCAGAATTATCGCCTAGACCGCATGATACTGGAATGGTAACACTAGCAGGCACTCAAAGTTTTAATCAGTTTGAATTACATGCTCGTGCTATTTTAGATATTCCGGTTTTAGATATCCCACTTTTAAGAAATGGAGCTTCTGCAGTGGTTCTTGCACATAAAGAAAGTAATAATTTTCCGATTTTTACAGGTTTAGAAGAAGCTGCAAAATTTAAAAATACTGACTTTAAAATATTTGGCAAGCCAGCAACACGATGTTATAGAAGAATGGGAGTTGCTTTATCATACGGAGCAGAAGAGATTAGTGAATTAGTAGAGCGAGCAAAAAATGTTGCTAATAAGATAAAGGTTAACTAATATCATTCGTTTTATATTTAGTAAATGGAATCTCCTTTTAACGTGTAGTGCCACCCCAAAGAATTTAGTTTTTTATATGCCTCATGATTTAAACTTGAATCAATTTTATTTTTTGTTAATGATTTCAGACTAAAAGAAGTTGTATTTTGTGCTTTATTATAGATCTCAATATTCTCAGTAGAAATAGTCCTTTTCTCTCCAAAACCAATTTTCTTTGATTTAAACAAAGATTCACCAAAACTGTAATAGGAAAACCCTTTAGGAGCAATCATTTCAATTAAAGTAGGAAAAATATCAATGTGACTACCAGCATTATTCAAGATGCTATCTGTAATTGAGTTGCCATAAATTATGAAGGGAACACAAGTTTTTTGGAGGATATTAGGTTTGGCATTTATAAATCTTCTTCCATAATGATCTCCAGTAAATAAAAAAAGAGAATTTGGAAATTTTAGTTGTGCATTTCTCACAAAATCTCCTATACATTTATCACTATACCATAGATGGCCTAGTTCTTTTAAGCTCATCGATCCATCATAGTGCTTAAGAATGTTTTTTGGTAGATTGTCAATGTAATTTTTTGGAAACCCTTTCTTAATCACGTCAACCGAATACGGAGGATGATAACTAGTGGTTAGAATAATATTAAACGAGAAGGAAGAAGGATCGATAGTTTCATTTACTAGTTCAAATAAATATTCATCCTCAATTCCCCATACACCACTTTCTGTTTTTCCTCCTTTTGCTATAGCTGAATACATGTTATCCACGCCTTGATTTTCAAATACATTATTTAGATTTTGCCATGAAAGTAGACCTCCATAAAAAAAATTTGTTGAGTAACCTAATTTTTCAATTTGATTAAATATAGAACTGCAGTATGTTGGATTAATTGCTCCTAATTGAGATTGACTAACTCCAGAGTATGGGATTCCTGTGATTATTGATGAGATAGAGTTCATTGTTGATTCTGATGAAGGAATAAAATTTTTAAAAAACAGTCCCTTTTTTGAGATCTCAGTTAGATTTTTAGATAGTTCAAATGGTAGATATTTCTTTTCTAATGGCCATGAATCATAACTTTCCATGACAACTATAAATATCTGCTTCGGCTTTTCAATTTGGGCTCCTTTTGCTTTTCTTTTAATATTTTCACAAACGGTTTTTTCTTTCCAAACTTTATAGCTATCTCCAAATGGGTTTTTAAAACTTGGAATATTTAGATCATTAAAGTCTTCTATTGCGTATAGTAAGCTCTTATACGGATTAATTATAGTTTTATTTAGGAAATCATCATTAGTAACATACGCCCATTGCCTCATTATGGGTCTTTTTTCAGTTGAACCTCGTATACTAAAAGTAAATAAAATTAAACATAACAGTACAAATATTATCTTCATTATTCTCCCTTTTATTTTTAAAAGAAATGTAAAGATTAAGGTTTTATTTTCAATATATCTTAGAAATTTGAATGACAGATAATAAATCAATGAGATTACAGATAGATTAAGAAATATAGAATAATCAGTAATAATTGTCTTAAAAACAGCGTATAGATCATCGTATAATCCTAAAAATAAAAAATGATTAAATTGATTGTGGTATTCTTGATAATAGTTTATTGTAATACTACATATCAAAGTAGATAAAATAATAAATATATACTGAAAAGATTTTCTTAATAGAATAGCTAATTCTATTTTATTAAATATAGGCGTAATCAAAGTAGATAAGAAGGGAAAAATGACAAAGTATGATACAACCATAGTGTCAAATCTAAATCCTGTTATTAAAGTTTGAGAGATGTTAAGTATAAAACTATCCCAATTAGTTTCTGCAAAGAAAATACAAATAAAAGCAATTCGAAAAGCAAGAAAAAAGCATACTGAGAAAAACCAAAAGAATATAAGGTTTGAAATCTCGAGAATAAAATTTTCCCATTTAGTTTTTCTTATTGATGACATTTTGAAAAACTTAGTGAAAATTATTTTTTTTCAACCCAGTCGCCATGTTCTTTTATAAGATTAATTAAAGCTGTTACAGCTTTTGCTTCTGGCACATTTTTCTCTACAACTTTTTGTTCTTTATAAAGCGTGATTTTCCCTTTGCCAGTCCCCACATAACCATAATCAGCATCTGCCATTTCCCCTGGCCCATTTACAATGCACCCCATTATCCCAATTTTAACCCCTTTTAAATGGTCAGTTTCTTTTCTTATTTTTGCTGTAGTTTCTTGTAAATCAAAAAGGGTCCTTCCGCATGAAGGGCATGAAATATATTCTGTTTTAGATATACGAGTTCTACTTGCTTGTAAAATTCCAAATGATAAAGAATTAAGCATTTGATCTGAAATACAATTCTCAGCTTTAATAAAAATCCCATCACCTAAGCCATCTAAAAGTAAAGCCCCAATGTCTATAGAGGCAAAAACTTGTAGTTTTTCCTGAGATAAATCTTTATATGCTCTACCAATAACTACGGGGCTCATTATATCATTACACATAAGCTCTATAAATAACCTTCTTTGTTCTGCAATTCCATTTTTATGATGAGAATCTATTAAAAGTACTGCTGTTTTATCTAGTTTTATTTTTTCAATTAGATCTTGACTTAAATCTGCAAAACATGTATGGATCATATTCATCTTTTTGGATTTAAGATTTTCATTCAAATACTCCTTAGTGGTAAAATAAGGATATCCTTTTTTATGTGTTATCCATGTTTTGTAATTGAAAATTACACCTAAAGTCCCTGGCACTTCAAAGTTAATGTCGTGATCACCAACATAAACATAGTCAGCCGCCATATCTGATATATGCCATTTGTCTAAAGACATAGAATAATTATATCCCAAAGCAAAAAATGATGCGGGTGTTATTTTCTTTTTTAAAGAAAAGTCTGCTTTAACAATTGGGGGGTTTTCTCCTCCAATATTTAAAATCTTATTAGCTTTCCTTTTTCTATACTCAAATGAATATAGTGGATTTTTAGATATGGCTTTAATTTCTTTATGCTTCTCAATACCAGTAAAATGAAATAGTATTTTTTGGGCTACTGGCATCTCAAATTCAGGCGCTTCAGTTAAAGAAACTCTGATTGTATCTCCAATACCATCTGCCAGAAGTGCTCCAATACCTACTGCAGATTTTATTCTTCCGTCTTCACCTTCTCCAGCTTCAGTTACGCCTAAATGTAGTGGATAGTTCATATCTTTTTTAATCATTTCTGCAACTAGCAAACGATATGCTTGTACCATAATTCTTGTATTTGATGCTTTCATTGAAAGTATAACTTCATGATAATCTTCATCTCTACAAATGTGTAAAAATTCCATTGCTGACTCCACCATTCCCTTTGGAGTGTCACCATAGCGGCTTAATATTCTATCTGATAAAGATCCATGATTTGTTCCAATTCGCATCGCGGTTCCATATTTTTTGCAAATTCTTACTAGAGGAGTAAATTTTTCTCGAATTCTACTTAGTTCTGCTTTGTAACTTTCGTCAGTATAATTTAAGGTCTCAAACTTTTTTTTATCTGCATAGTTACCTGGATTGACTCGTACTTTTTCAATTATTTTTGCAGCAATTTCGGCGGCATTTGGAGTGTAATGTATGTCTGCAATTATTGGATTATGATATCCTCTTTTTACTAGACCTGTTTTTATATTTTTTAGGTTTTCTGCTTCCTTTTTACTTGGAGCAGTAATTCTGATAAGTTCGCACCCAGCTTTAATCATTCTGATAGATTCCTCTATAGTTGCTTCAGTGTTCATCGTATCTGTAGTGGTCATGGACTGAATACGAATCGGGTTTTCACCTCCAATACTAATATTTCCTACTTTTACCGCTCTTGTTTTAAACCTTGAATATTTGGTTAATGAGTTACAATATTTCATTTATTGTTTTACAACTTTTTTATAAATTTCTTGATTTTTATTTTTTATTTTGAGATAATAAATACCTTCTGAAAATTCTTTTAGACTAATAGTTTTTGAAATCCTTCCTAAAGGATTATCTATGTATTTCGAGATCTTCTTTCCTAAATTGTCGGTAATAACGATGTCATAGTTAGTTTTTGAGAACCCTTCTATGTGAATGTTTTTGTTTGTTGGGTTAGGAAAGATCTTCCAATTCATAGTTTCTTTTTCGTTAATTGATGTTGGCACTCCATCTATTGTGAACTGATGTATGATGTGTGAACCAAAATCAGCAATAAATGACTTTAGGATTGGACCTCCGTCTTCACGAAATCTGACTATACCGTTTCCATCATTATTATTCCAATAACTTAACCCATCTTCATCAGTATCTTGTACATAAAAGGTGAAACATCCAGAAGGAAAACTTAAAGTGTCTTTAAACTGTGAATTAGCAGGAAGCTGTCCACTTGAGAGAAATATATTATTTTCTTCATCTAGAAACTGCCAAGAGCTTTCTGAGACACCTCCAATAACTCCATTATTTGTATTAAACCACAGCACGAAGGTATCTGGATATTCAGGAGCGTTTTCAAAAGGGGAAAGCATCTTATTGTTTTTGTTATAGTCATCAGCTTTTCCATTTGGGTTTACTAGCTCAACTTCAAAAACATTTTCGCTGCCATACCAACTTGTTAAATTTGGGAGTTCAATTTCTTCAGATTCTAAAAAAGCTAGGTTTCCTATCCAGTTATAATTATGAATATCGCCACCTACTACTCTATATCTTATTTCTAAGGATGTTAAAATATCACTACCATAATTTCTGATTTTTATTAGAGGCTTTCCGCAAATAGGATTTTTACGGCTATGTTCGTCTTTTAAAGAAGGCTTTATAACATCAACAATTTCAACAGAATTTATGAAATTTGGATTTCCATATTGAAATAATTGACATTGAACAATATATGATGGGGTTTGTGTTCCGTTCCACGTATAAGGCTGGAAATCAATATTTATTTCAGAACTATCCCCAGGATTAATATAAGTTGTTATTTCATGACCATATGTTTCAGCTCTTGTGCCTGGGCACCAATTAGCTCTATCTAAAATCCATGTTCCTCCTTGAGGGTAAATAGGATTTTCACCGCATTTTGAATCCCAATTATATTGAGTATGGGTTTGTACACCATCAATTTTCAAGTAATAATTAATAGGCTTAAATTCAGCAGCATATTGTGAATTATCAAAGCCATGGCCAGTAGCAGTCATTTTCACCATTGCGGCTTTACTATTTTGTTTTATGTGTATATTTTGTGGAGTTAATTTGTTATTTTCAAAATCGCTTGATGACACATAGCTATATCCACCATTATACACATTATTAATCTGTATTACATCTCTTGGGGGAGTCCCCTTAATGAATTCAAAGTCTAATGTAGCACTAAATCCTGATGACCATCCACTATAGTGGCACCTAATTTCAACAGAATCTTTCAAAATTGGAGCAAAATCAGTTATGTCAAAAATAGACGTAAACTCCCAATTATTTGACAACATACTTCCATAAGGAGTAATAACTCTGGCTAATTCATAATTTTCAATAACATCAAATATTTGATACCAATTATAGTAACTATTCATCATAATGTTATTAGGTAGAACATATATGGAATCAATTATATTTCCTAGTGTGTCAAAAATCATATTATAGAAACCTGATTGAAATGCATATAAAGTATCAGTCGAACTTGTTGGATTTAATGAGTCATTAAATTGTATAATTTCTAATAAATTAGAAAGAGATGAGTCTAAGCTATTTGTGTTGAAATCCCAAAAGTGAACATATACAGAGTCTGAATACATTACTGAATCTAGGATGTTTCCATTTACGGTAAACAAAGGAGATGATTGTAATGAAGAATCGATTTCGCCGGTTCTATGACGAACAAATATTTGAGTAGTATAATCCCAATCTGAACAACCTCCAGTTGCACATCCCATAGTGTAGTGGAGGTAGATTTTTTGATAATCTGACGATCCATCAGGAAGAACTCCCCACTCGTCATAATTGCCATACCAAGTCATATCTGTACGATCATGAATTCTAACAATAGTTGTGTCAGAAGAAAACGCATTAAAAGTAAAAGCAAAAAGTAAAATAATTAAGTATTTTTTTTTCATAATGTTTATTTTTCTATTTCAGCAACACCTCCAGAAACAATTAATTTCATTATTTCTCCAGATGGCGCATTTATAGGTGTGATGTATTTTTTTTCTACAACAAAAAGATTACCAGAAAAGTTATATGAATGAGGGATATATACTAATACTCTACCCTCATTAATATTTAATGAAGCTAAATCTTCATTTGTAATAAACCCAATTCTCTCTATTGTTGAATTGTCAAATAATTTTACAAAAACAGCTTTTTTAAAACCTTTCTTTTTTCCAACAAAAGTTTTCATAAGATCTTTTACAGAGGAGTAAATCGTCTCTAGCAGAGGAGCTTTTTTTAGTAGATTTTGAAAGAATGAATATATTGGACTAGCAATTATTTCTGATCCGATAAATCCAATAAGAGTAATGAAAGTAAAAATTATAATTAACCCTAACCCCGGAAAGTCAAAAGGGAGAATCCCGTCAATTTTGCTAAATGCCCATACTACAAACGCTCCTGTTACCGTTATAGGTACTATATATAAAAGACCTTGTAGGAAGTAGTTTATAAGTTTTTTCATATTTTTAACCAATTGAATTTGAAGTCATAAAAATACTAATCTTAAAAATAATAGCCATGAAAAAATCATTTTTTAGTAAAATATTAGTCTTAATTTTCCTTCTAGGAGGCTTGTCAGTAAATGCTCAAGTAAGAGTTAAAACTAATAAAAGTTCTAATAAAGTCGTTAAAACAAATCGTTCAAATTCCTATAATAAAGGTGCTGTAAGAGTAAAAAATAATAAAACACCAAATAGGGTTGTTAGAAATAATCGTTCAAATTATTATAATAACAGAGGAGTTGTACGAGGAAAGACTAATACTAATAGAGTAGTAGTAACTAAGCCAAATAGACCAAAGCGTATTATAACTCGACCAAATTATAATAGACCAGGATATTTTTGGCAAGAAGGATATTGGCAATGGAATGATTTTTATGGAAGATATACTTGGCAACATGCAAGATGGATCAAAGTTAAGAGAAATCATTATTGGGTGCCTGGCTATTGGGAGATAAGTGCTGCGGGGTTTTTTTGGGTAGCAGGATATTGGGAGTTAGAATACTAAAATTAGTTTCTGATTATATCTAAAGCACATCAATATGATGTGCTTTTTTTATATAGTTCATCTTTTGCTGTTGAAAAGTATTTATTTATGAATAAAAAAGAGTGTTCTTTTTTGTAATTTTGATAATGAAAATATAATTTTATGAGGAAGTCAATATTTTACTTAGTTTTATTTTTAGTGATTTTTAGTTCATGTGTTACACCAAGAATTCATAATGCTTTAGTTGCCGAGAATGAATCAATAAAATCTGATTTAACAGATTATGAAATGAAGGTGCTTAAGTTGCAATCAGAAAATGAAGAAATTTTAGTTCAGATTAAAAAACTACAGCTTGATATAACTAGTTTAAAAAATGATTCTACGCAAAATGGAAAAGCTTTGACTGTTTTAAATAATAAATACAATGCATTAAGTGAATCATACGATTTACTTACTTCTAAGAATAGTAGAAATATGGCTGAAAAAGCTAAAGAAACCAAACTTCTTTTGGATCAGTTAGAACAAGCTCAAATATCGCTTTTTGCAAAAGAAGACGAATTAAGCAAGTTGTCATTATCATTAGAATCCAAAGAAAAAGAGTTAAAATCGGCACAAGAAATGCTAGAGTTAAGGTCAAATCGTGTTAGCGAGTTAGAATCTATTATCGATAAAAAAGATAGTATTGTAACGTCCTTAAAAAAATCAATTTCAAAGGCTCTGATAGGCCTTGAGGGAGAGGGGTTGACTATAGAACAAAGAAATGGAAAAGTATATATATCTTTAGAAGAGGCTCTACTTTTTGCTTCAGGAAAATTTGAGGTTAACAACAAGGGTGTAGCAACACTTAATAAATTAGCTACTGCTTTATCAACTCAAAACGAGTTAGAGATTTTAGTAGAGGGACATACAGATAGTATACCTCTAAATGGCAAGGGCTTGATAAAAGATAATTGGGATTTAAGTGTAATGAGGGCTACTAATGTAGTAAAAGTATTAACTAAGGATTCAAATTTAGATCCACTAAAATTAACTGCTGCTGGAAGAGCTGAATTTGTCCCAATTTCTAGTAATGAAACAGCCGAAGGTAGAAGTGCTAATAGAAGAATAGAGATGATTCTCTCGCCAAATCTAGATGATTTATTTAAGTTATTAGAAGAATAAGATGAAACATCTACCCTTAATTTTGTTCTGTTTAGTAGTATTCTTTTTTTTAAAGAAAAGATTTTTTGATACTACAGATTATAAATCGATGCTATCTTCTGGTGGAATAATTATTGATGTGCGTTCTAATGGGGAGTTTTATTCTGGTCATATAGAAAATTCTTTAAATATTCCCTTATCAGATTTAACTTCAAAAATTGACCAATTTAATGATAAAGATCAGCCTATAATTACATGTTGTGCATCTGGAATGAGAAGCGCAGCAGCAGCAAAAATACTATCAGCTAAGGGTTATAAGAATGTAGTAAATGGGGGAGGCTGGTCAAGTTTACAGGCAAAGCTTAACAAATAGAAAGTATTATAATATGAATTTAACAGGTAGAATTAAATGCCAAAATGTCTGTTTTCAGATTTAAAAAATTCAATATAATTCAAGCAAAATCCGCAATGAAGGTTGGGACTGATGGAGTCTTGTTAGGTAGCTGGGTGTCTTATAAGAACCCAACAGAAATTTTAGATATTGGTACTGGCACAGGCCTGATAGCACTGATGCTTGCACAAAGAAATTCTAAAGCTAATATTACTGCAATTGAAATTGATGAGATATCTAGCATAGAAGCACATCAAAACATTAGTAATTCTAATTGGAATGAAAGGATAAGTATTATAAATACTTCTCTTCAAGACTTTAAAACAGAAATTAAATTTGATTTAATTGTAAGTAACCCTCCTTTTTTTCCTGCTAACAAATCCTTAAAAAGGAGAGATATTGCAAGGCACACCAATAGTCTTTCGTTTGAAGATTTAATTAAACACACTGCTAGCTTACTATCAGAAATGGGAAAGCTGGCAGTAATCATTCCTAAAATATATAGGATTTATTTTTGTGAAATTGCCGCAAGATTTAGTTTTTTTTGTAACAAGATATGTTATGTGAAAGGATCACAAAATTCTGAATCAAGCAGGGTTCTGATGGAATTCTCATTTGTAGAATATAATTTACAAGAAGAACATTTAGTTATTGAGAAATCAAGAGGTCAATATACAAATGACTACATCAACTTATGTCAGAATTTTTATTTAAAAATGTAGATGTAAATCTTTTTAATTTCCCAAAAGGGATATTACAGTTATGAATCCTAAAGTTCCCATAATCCAAGGAAGTGTAGATTTTTTCTTTTCTTTTTTAATAGTATTTTTTGTAGGATTTCCATGAGTTTTTGGGAAGGTGTGACTATAATATCTATAAGAAAATGATTTTAATGCGCTGATATCTTCTTCATCAACAAAATCATTAGCTTCCCCATCAAGTGTTATGGCCGTTATTATTTCACTTGTTTTTGCATCTGTTAACCTTACTTCAAGAATGGTTCTTGCTTCTCTTTCTACTTCTCCAATACCAGCTTCTTTCTCTTCATAATCATATATAATGCCACTTTCAATTACTCTATAACTTATAATCTTGTCAGCACTTTGTAAAGAAGATTGATAAAGTTGATTATGGTATTTATTAGATATAGAACTAGCTCCAAAGTGACTATAGTGACTTCCTGATAAATATGCATTATCATAAGGTTGATTACTACTGCCAAAAAAGCCTCCTGAGGATTGTTGAATAGCAGAAGATCTATTATATGATTTAAATTTATTAACATACTTATAATTAGATGATTCTTCAGAAAACAATCGGTAAATTAAATCATCATCTCTTTCTAAAACTGTATATCCTTTCTCTACAAATTCTTTTATTATCTCATCTTCTAAAGTTGCTAGTAGAGAATAGTCACCTGTTTTATAATCTTCTAACCCAACAATAGCAATTTTGTCAGATTTGTCAATCTTTGATTTAAGATTATCCAGAGTGTTTAAATCTTTAATACTCTTTTGAATTAAAGAAGCATTTGTATTTTCATAAGTAACAGTTGGTTGATGAATAGCACAACCTGAAAGTAATATGAGTGACATTAAAAAATAAATTGTTTTTTTCATAATGATTTTTTTATAAAGATATAAATTATTGTTCTCAATACTCTATTATTCGTAATAGTTTTTTAATCAATAATTCTTATAAAATAATTTTGTTTTTTGTTAAAAATGCGGTGAGGAAGGGATTCGAACCCCCGAAACAGTTCCCCGTTTACACGCTTTCCAAGCGTGCGCCTTAAGCCACTCGGCCACCTCACCAAAATAAAGGTTGCAAATCTAAAAATTAGTTGCTAATTTCTCCTCTTAAGTTAGTTTGTAATTTGTTTCTTATTTCGTCCTCAGTTAATTGTTGCCCTAACAGAAACATCAATTTGGTAATTGCAGCTTCTGTTGTCATATCTTTTCCACAAATAACACCTGCGTTTTTAAAAGGCTCGCTTGTTTCATAGCTTCCTAAAATAGCACTTCCTTGCAGGCATTGTGTAATATTAAGCACTATTTTCCCTTTTGTAATTTCTGTATTAATTAATTGGAAAAACTCTGATGTTGTTGGAGCATTTCCTGTTCCAAAGCTCTCGATGACGATTCCTTTTGCGCTATCAAAAATAGCTTTTATAGTTTTTATGTTAATACCTGGAAACAATTTTAAAATTGCAACATCATTTGACATTTGAGTATGTACTTTAAATTTGCTAGTTACCTTATTTAAATAAGTTTTGTATTTAATATTGACCCCCGCTTTTGCCATAATTGGAAAGTTAGGAGAAAGAAACGCTTCAAAGTGTTCTGTATTTACTTTTGTTGTTCTATTACCTCTATACAGCTTATCCTCAAAATAAATACACACTTCATTTATTTTTCCTGATTTTGCAATTTCTACGGAAGTAATTAAGTTTTCTTTTGCATCTGTTCTTCTTTCTCCAATTGGAATTTGTGACCCGGTAAGTATTACAGCTTTATCTAAATTTTCTAACATAAAACTAAGAGCTGATGCAGTATAAGCCATAGTATCTGTTCCATGTAAAATTATAAAGCTATCATAGGCGTCATAATTGGTTTCTACTAGATTTGCAATTTCGGCCCAATTACTAGTATTTATATTACTTGAATCAATTGGAATATTTGTACTGATAGTTGATAAATTTATTTTTTCACTTTTTAGTTCAGGAATTGCTTCTAGCAGTTTATCAAAGTTAAATGGAATTAGGGTATCTTTAACTTTGTCTTTTATCATGCCAATTGTCCCACCGCTATAGATTAGCAATAATTTTTTTTTCATATTCTAAAAAGTTTTTTTGCATTTTTAGTTGTGATTGCTGCAACTTGTTCAATACTAATGTTATGTATTTTTGCTAGCTGCTCTGCAATATGTATAAGATATTTGCTTTCATTCCTTTTCCCTCTAAAAGGGTTAGGGGTAAGATAGGGAGAATCTGTTTCTAACACTAGGTGCCTTAAATCTATTTCGGCTATTGTTTTATCAAGCTTTGAATTTTTAAATGTTAACACTCCTCCAATCCCTAGGTAGAATCCTTGAAGACTTATTATCTTTTGTGCATCTGTAACATTTCCAGTAAAACAATGAAAAACTCCCCTTAAGGTTTTATGATTTAAGCGGTTAATAATTTCAAAGGCTTCATTAAAAGAATCCCGAACATGAATTACAATAGGTAAGTCGTGTTTTTTTGCCAATTCAATTTGGCGTATAAACGCTTTTTTCTGAATTTCAAATGTAGTTTTGTCCCAGTAAAGATCTAGTCCAATCTCACCAACAGCAATATAATTTTGTGTAGCTAATTGTTCTGCTACATGAGCAATTTCTTGGTCATAGTTTTTTTCTGTTACATCACAAGGATGTAGCCCCATCATAGGTAAACAATTCTCAGGAAATTCATCACAAAGAGAAAGCATCTTGCTTGTATACTTACTTGAAATATTTGGTAATAAAATTTTTTTTACTCCTTTTGTAACGGCATTAGCTACAACTTTTGATCTATCTTTATCAAATTTTGAGCTATACAAATGGCTGTGAGTATCAATAAATTGCATTAGCGCAAA
>CEVN01014476.1_pt1 | contig 59666 bp, 46 predicted proteins | sample 427041 | NCBI WGS metagenome assembly CEVN01 (sample SAMEA2623463, study PRJEB7988) | marine metagenome | biome: marine biome (ENVO:00000447); feature: surface water layer (ENVO:00002042); material: "saline water (ENVO:00002010), including plankton (ENVO:xxxxxxxx)" | depth 5 m
AAAAAAATAAATGTTTGCTTTTTATTTTCAATAGTATATATATTTATCGTGCATTTCGTGCAAATATATCGTTCAAAACGCGCAAAAAGATTTACAAAGGAGAGAAGAAATGAAATCAGTATTAATTTTAGTTTTAGCTACTTTTAGCTTCGCAGATGACTCAAGTTGGTGGGGTTGTATGGATGAAAATGCCTATAATTTTGACCCTTACGCTGTTTGGGATTGCGGGCATTGGTGTTGTGAGTATGAAGATCTTCATCATACTAATATAATCATAAATGAAATTAACTATAACCCATCATCTGATTACAATCAGTCAGATGAAGATTATGAATTTATTGAAATTTTTAATAATGGAGATGAAGCTGTTAATATGGATGGTTGGTATCTAAACAACTCTAACGTTGATCAGTGCTTTACTTTTGATAATATATCTATAAATGCTGGTGAATATTTAATCCTAGCACGAAATTCTTCTACTTATCCTGGTAGCATACATTATGGAGAACATAATAGTCTATCTAACTCAGAAGCTACTTTAACATTGCGAGATTCTCACTATAATGTAGTTGATAGAGTTAGCTATAAAGATGATTGCGATTGTGAAAATGAATTATATTGCTGGCCAACCAATGCAGATGCTGGTGGTTCTACCCTAGAATTAATAGATCCTAATTCTAATAATAATTTTGCTTCAAGCTGGCAAGATAGCTATATCATCCCTGGTGGTACCCCTGGCTTGCCTAATTCAACTTCTGAAGAATTAGTTTATGGATGTACTGATATTGAGGCATGCAACTACAATCCAGACGCTACTGCAAATGATGATTCATGTGATTACGCAGAAGAAAACTTTGATTGCAATGGTAACTGTATTACAGAAATTGATTGCTCTGGAGAGTGTGGTGGTAATGCTACTGAGGATTGTCTTGGTGAATGTAATGGTCTAGCAGAACTTGATGATTGCGGTGTTTGCAATGGAAATAATCAAGATATCGATTGTAATGGGAATTGTTTTGGTGATGCACAGCTAGATGCCTGCGGAACATGTAATGGAGAAATTGATGATATTAACGCATGTGCAGATGAAGGCTATTCTATGGGAATAGTAAATACTGATGTTCAAAATCAATTTTTCGATATCTCTTTAAACAATGAATCTGAAATCGCAGGATTTCAATTTGGTATCGCAGGTGTTAATATATTAGAGGTTACTCCTCTAAGCATAGAAAATCTTAATTTTTCAATATCATTTTCAAGCAATACTATACTTGGATTTAGCTTAGATGGAAATTTAATAGCTCCTTCTAATACTAGTATTCTTAGAGTGTTTTTTGATAATCAATCAACTGCAGATGCATGTCTAGAAGGAATAATCTTATCTAATCCAAATGGAGAAGAAGTAGATGTCAGTAACAATGGATGTATTGAAATATCTGCATGCAATGATATAACTGCTTGCAACTATACTGACTATAGCTTTTCTTGCCAAGACTGTTGTAGTTATGGGCAAGAATTTTGGCTAGATACAGATGGAGATGGCTTAGGCTATTTAGAAAATGGTCAAATCTTCTGCGAAGATCCTGGATTACCATGGGTTCCTAATCATGGAGATGACTATCCTAATTGCTTCTCTAATCAGGTAGACAGTTGCGATGTATGCGATGGAGATAACTCTTCTTGTTCTGGCTGTACTGATGAATTAGCATTTAATTATAATTGTTTAAATGGTAACTGGCCTAGCACTGCAACTTATGGATGCTTAGAAGATGTTTTAGTAGATGATGGTAGCTGCCTATACCCTCCATCAGGGTTTGAATTCGTTCAATCTACTGAACAAGCATTCTATAAATTTATTGATGGATCATTTAACGGGCAGCCTCTTGAGTTTATGGGAAGCTGGATAGGTGCATTTAAAGGTGATGTTTGTGTAGGAGCATGGCCTTGGGTTGGAGAGTTTACACAAGTTCCTGTAATGGGGTCTGATGGTCAAGACTATTCTTCTAGCTATATGCTTGAAGGGGAGTATCCAGAATTCTATATCTACGACCCTGAATTTGATGAAATTTTTCCTGCAGAGGTTTCAGATAATTTTCCATATATAAATCTAGAGATTTACCATATAGATAATATTGAATCAGGAAATGGAGATTGGTCTGAATATGGCTTTTTCTTAGGTGATGTCAATATTGATTATAGTATAGATATAACAGACATGACTAGTCAAATAAACTTTATATTAAGTCATAATCATCCTAATTCATATGAATTTTGGGCATCAGATGTCAACTCTGATTCACATTTAAATGTTGCTGACGTTGTTAATTTGTCAAATAATATTCTTGGTCTATCACGTGCATCTAATGATGCCAAAGGATACTTGGAGTATGACAAACTATTACTAGATGGAAGTATTGGCGGTGTACAGTTTACAGGTAATATTAAATCTGAAATTAAGGGTACTGATATTTTAGAGTCAAATAATGGAACTAATATAGTATACAACCTAAATGGTGAGCTTGATACAAAAATATTTGAATTTGATATACTACCGCAAGATTTATTAGTAGTATCTTCAAATGGAACAAATGTAGAGCTATCCAACCATAAAGTAAGTTCATTTGAATTAAATAGTATTTATCCAAATCCATTTAACCCTAGGACAAATATCAATTTCAATTTGAATGATTATGAAAATATCAATCTATCTATTTATGATATAAAAGGAAGATTAGTAGAAGTTTTATTAAAAGATTACGCTGAACCAGGTGCTTATGAAATCACTTGGGATGCTAATAACTTCCCTAGTGGAATGTATTTTCTAAAGATATCATCTGATAACTTTACACATACACAAAAACTTAATCTGATAAAGTAGATTATAATAAAAGGAATTAAATAACTATGTTTTCAACAGAAACTTATTTTGAAATTTTAAAAACAATAGCCTCATGTTCAATATTTTTTGTTTGGTTCGTGAGATATGATAATATAAAAAAAGAATTTAAAGAGTATGGCTTTCCTACATGGTTTAGAGACTTTGTAGGAATACTCAAAATTTCTTCAATAGCAATGCTTCACTCAGGAAATATTAATATTGTAAAAACTGGTGCAGCTACTATTTCAGTACTTATGCTCGGAGCCGTATTAACGCATATCTTTCTCAAAGACACATTCCGAAACACTATTGCTTCAGTTAGTATGCTAATTATTAGTATAACAATGATTTCGATGATCTAATTTATTATACTTATGATTAAAAAGATTTTAAAATTCGATGATGTAGAAGGTAAGGTTTATGAATTAGAAAACTGGAAACCTTCACATGGATCTGAAGTAAAAAAATATTTTATCAATAAATCCAATGAATTAAAAGATGAGTATATAAAGCTAGTAAATGAATTCAACTTAAATAAGCTAATATTTGAGTCAACCATAACATTTAAACCCATAATGGGTAAGAAATATTATCTATATAAAAATACTAAAAATGAGAGATTCCTATCTCTTATATCTCCAGAAGAATGGAATAAAAAAACTAACCTTGAATATCTCGGAGCCTTTAGGCAAGATACATCATTAAAATGGGTGTCTATTGATTAGGGTATAATAGCTTTAAATAAAATCAAGTATATCAGTAAAAGTTAGAAACTTAGTGTAGTCTAACTTCATTTTTTCATCCACATATTTAGTAGCAGGCCCACCAACAAATAAGTCTATTGAATGCTTATGGCATAATGAAGATATTTGTTCTAAACTTTTCAATGTATTAGCAATATGATCTTTAACAGTTGCGGTGCAACACTGTCTACTACACATATATATATATATAGCATCATATTTATTCTTAGCAATAAGAGAGCTAATATTTTCAACAGATGTATGAGAGCCTGAATTATGTACTGAATAATTAAAGCTTTCTAAAATTATCTGAATCATATCAATTGCTAAATCAGGAACATCATTCTCAAGATTTAAACATAAAGCCGTACTAGATGTGGCTTTATTTTTTTTAACTACATCTCTAAAACTATTTAGGGATTTTGAAATTGTTTTTCTTGCAATATGCTCTTCAGCTACTGAAATTTTATCTGAATCTAATAATGCTTGAATAGAATCCAAACTTTTGTCAATATACTTATCAAAAATATAATTTATTTTTTTACCCTCTAAGTATAGCCTTAGCAATAATGATTCAATTTCATTACTATTTCGATTAAATGCACTTTCAATGATAAAATTAATATTAGAAGAAATAGAGTTTTTATTACTAATAGTATTGATTTGACTCAAATTCAAATTAAGCTTTTTATTATGACTATTTATAAAGTCTAATATCTGCTTATACGAAAACTTTCTGTGCCCCCCATTGGAACTAGTACATTCTAATTTATTACTTAAAGTCCATCTTCTTATTGTTGAATTATCTACGCTAAATAGGCTGGCTACTTGCTTTGTATTTAAATAGTTTTTACCCATACCTAAATTTAAAACTAATTAATTAATTTCCAAAGACTTTTGCACGAATTGCACATTAATGTTGCATTGAATACTTTTTATTATTAAATTAAAACATGCAAAACGTGCAACAAATATATAAATTTCCTCCTATTAGAGCCCTCTCTAGAGTTCTTTGCATTTTTCTCGTCGAAAATCAAATACACTCCGTTTGGAGAGGGCTTCGTGTTATAAGATGAGCATACTTTTTCTTCATATAATCTTGAACGGTATTCTAGTAGGAGTAATCCTCATGACACAATTCATATCATATCCTATTTTGTTAAAAATAGATGAAAATAACTTTCGTAGATATTATGATGATTATATTAATAGGATTGCTTTTATTGCTGCACCGTTAATGATAGCAGAGCTAATTACCGGCTTTATCTTACTATTCTTTATGTTAAATACAATTATAAAAACATCTTTCTTTGTATTACTTCTTATATGGATGAGTACATTTGCTATTCAAGTCCCAATTCATGATAGGCTATCAGTTAAGTATAATTCAAAATTGATAAAAAATTTAATTTTTACAAATTGGATCAGGACATTTGGCTGGATTTTTAAACTCTTAATCTTATGTCCTTTATTATTAAAATGAATAAAAAGAGATTTGATATAGTTGACCATATTGCCATTCAAGTTTCGGATATAGGAACATCACTTAAATGGTATAAAAGAAGATATAAATGCGCTGTTATTTATGCAGACTCAACATGGGGACTTATACAATTCAATAATATTAAATTAGCTCTTGTTAGCAACGATGAACATCCTCCTCATATTGCATTTTTAGATAATAAAATTCATCTATCTAAAGATACTACAAAACATCGAGATGGGAGCATTTCAAAATATTATAAAGATCTTAACAATAACTATATTGAACATGTCTCATATGATAGTAAAGATGATGACAAAGATGATAACAATAGGATGTGAAATCTATTTTTCCCGAGATTTATTAATATAGAAGTAAATAGGATATAAAGCTTTCCTCAAAAATATTGGAATTACTAATATAGGATATAAAATATACCCAATAAAAATTGAATCATGCAAAAAATCAAGCCTATCTTTAATAATTATATTTTCACCCATTTTTTCTACAATATGCTCGTGCTTCCAATGGTTTAGTCCTAAAGGAAGTCCTATTCCTCTATCTACGAAATAAAGCTTCTTATTTGTTTTTTCATATTTTTGGTGCTCTACTTTAATAGAATTCCACTTAATGAACCAAAATTTAAGTTCTGCAATCAAGCCATTTTTTATACCTACCCAATGCACTATTTTAACTGGCTGAAAAGAAATTAGAAATTTTACAAAATTAATATCATGGAAAGCATCGATCACTTTATCTATACTTATTCTTTTAATGATAACTTTTTGTCTATATATCATAATTAAAGATAAAAAAATTAGTTTTAATAGCTAACAGCATTAGATGTACATATAATGCTTATTTAAGGTTTGATAGTCCACCATCAACAAATAATGTTTGACCTGTAATCCAATCAGACCTTTCATCTATTAAAGAGTTTACAATAGGAATAAAATTATCCCCATTACCTATTCTGTTTAAAACATGTAATTTTTTTGAAAATTCTAGTGATGGCTTATTTGAAGTAATTCGTTTTGTCATATTAGTATCTACCAATCCAGGAGCAATAGCATTAATCCGAATATTATAATTTGCATAAGTAGAGGCTGCAGATAACACTAAAGATGAAACTGCTCCTTTAGCACTGGCAATAGCCTCATGATTTTTTAATCCAATCTTAGAGGCCGCACTGGAAAAAAATATAAAACTACCTCCACTATCTTTGAGAAATTTAAATCCTCCTTTTAATAGTTGAAAGCAACTAAAAACATTTGTTCTAAATATTGATTCAATTTCTTCCTCTGAAGTTAAATGAGCTGGTTTTAGTAATAAAGAACCTGAACAATTGATAATACAATTAATACTTCCTAAACTATTATAACCTTCATCTAAAAATGTATTAATAGATTCAAATTTACACACATCTACAATATGTGAATCTAACTTATTAACTGTTGAAATACTATTTTTCAGTGTTGATAAATTCTCATTGTTTCTAGATCCTATAAATAAATTATGATTTTTTGATAGGCTCTTTGTTAAAGCGCTTCCAATTCCTCCAGTAGCGCCTATTAATAATATATTCATATCTAATTTCCTTTATAATCTGATTTAATTATTTATTTCAAATATTTTAGTGCTTGAACTAAAAAAGAATAAATAAAAGCTGAATATGAAACTTAAAAATAAGATTGAGATTAGCACAGGTAGTAAATAGTACATAGTACCTCCTTTTAATTATTATTAAAACTAAATGACTTAAATAGAATAAATGTTGAAAAATAAAAAAGTATACCTAAAATAAACATAATGATAAAATAGTATGGCCAATCAGGCATAATACCTGATAGATTTACACCACCCGGTTTATTGAAAGTAAACCAATAATTAGATCCAAGAATAATATTTATAGGAACGATAGAAGAAAGCAAAATCACATTATACTTTATACTAGAGATTAGATGTAAAGTATTTAATTTAAATTTCAATTTATACATATACACACAGAATAGAGCTAAGTTAAAATGTGAAAAGTAAAAATGGATATGTTCAATAAATAAAGAATTAGCAGTGAGATTGGAATTAAGCAGCGCCACAACTGACCCTAGAGATGAATTAAATAACATCCATGATTTAAATATATCACTACTAGAATAAAGAGAGATTAAAATTCCTAATTCTGTAATATAACAAAGATGGAGAGGAAGATGAATTTTATAATCAAAATCACCATAGAATAACATAATACAAAAAAATGATATTGTATTAATTAGAATAAATGAAAATAAAATAGATTTAATTTTTTGTACATTAAAAATAAAACCAATAAATGTTAAAAAAGATAATAGTAATAAACTAATTTTTAAATGATTCACATCAAATATTTGAACCGAATTAATCAACACAATCCCCTCAAATTTTGAATGCAGTCATCTCAGATAGTTCGTGCGGATGTAAGGAAGTGTGGATGAGATATTTTTCCAATAAAGGAGGTAAACTACCTGAGATAGTCTGCAATTTTTTTATAAAAAATATTATCTGTAAAATTTTAATCATTATTTATACACGTTTTGCACGTTTTAATTTAAATCAATAATATTAGAAAAGCAAGAAAAACGTGAATAACGTGTAAAAAAGAGGTGTTGCAGGGGCTTGCTAGACCACAAAGTTTAGAGGAAAAATGCTTTAGTTAAGACGAAATAAATGGAAAGAAAAACCCCACTAAAAGTGGGGTTTCCTATCTAATTGGCGGAAACGTGTGGGAGTCGAACCCACCAGACCCATTTCTGTGTCTCAGCGGCTTTGAAGGCCGAGGCATCCACCGGGATAACATCCGCTTCCTTAAATCTTAACTAATTTTAAAAAGAATATATGTACAGCGCTAATATTTATTTATATCTACAACGATAGAATTATATCCAGAACGAGATTTTATTTTCTTCTGAGTATTTTTTGCATATTCTTTAGATCTAAAATAACCCTCCCTAACTGCATATAAATCTTTATTCTTTGTAGATAGATGAATAATATCAATTCTTGTATTAAATCCAAGTTCTACAAGCTCATCTCTAACCTTCCCTGCATTTTCATAACTTCCATATGCACCTATCTGAATTGAGAAATGGTCTTTTTTACTATGCTTTGGAGCTATAATTTTATTCTTTATTTCTTCTACAACTTTTAAAATTTTATTTTCACCTTTAGATTCCTTATCTGAATAGCTAACATCATTACTAGTTGATTTTTCTGAATCAACCTCTAGATACTCTTTTAAATTAATATTAGGATATTTTTTTTTAAATGTTTCGGCAAACATTCTAGCAGTATCTTTCTTGCCTGTCAAAATAAGAGTTCTTAAATATATATCTAAACTTCTATTGATATGTTCTGATTTAGAATAATATAAATTAATTTTTTTTATCCACTCACTAGACTTAGCATAAGAACCATTTGTATAGTAAAATTCAGAAATTTTCATAATAGCATCATCTGCATATTTTGAATCTTCATATAGGTTATAAATTTTTTTATATTTCTTGATAGCTCTTTCATGATTTTCATCTAACATTGCATCAAGAAACATGAAGGATGGATTATCAGGATATTTTTTTCTAAGCTCTGGCAAAGACTCAAAAGCTTTTAAAGTATTTCCAGACTGCACTTCTTTAATTAAGGTATCTAAATCTATTTGAGGAAAGACAAGAGAACATGAAATCAATATAAATAAATATATCTTAATTCTTAAAATATTCATTCTCACTTAACCACTCAGAATCTTCGTCTTGCAATGCAGATGGATGAATATGATTCACCTTACTCATTTCATTGGTTAAATTATTAAACTCATCCTTCATTTCATCCGTAACATTTTCAGAAATATTAAATCGAAGTCGTAATCTTACCATTCTAGGAAGGATAGACTCTTTTTCTTTTCCTTTTAATGAGTCTAATAAATTAATTGATTTCTCATTTTCTCCTTGAAGAGAATAGTAATCAGCAAGCGTAATAAGAGCAGAAATATTATTTGAATCCCTCTCAACAAGGTCCTTAAGTATATGCTCAAGCTCCGAATAGCGATCTAATGCAAAAAGGCTATCTTTAATTAGATGCATAACATTATTAGAATACATTGGCTTATGCTGTGCATACTTAATCCACATAAGTAAAGCTTTTGATAATAACTCTTTAGCTTCTTCAGTAGGGTGCTCATTTCCCTCTTCTTTAGATTTCTGGTATTCCACTTCACTTTCTTCGCTATATGTATCACCTATTAGCTTATAAGCAATAGCTAGTTCATTATGCATATTAAGACCTTCTTCAAATAATGAGCGTGCCATAATAAAATCTTGTTTATTCAATTCAATTTGTCCTTGTTTAATAAGATAAAGTCCAAGAATCCTACTATCCAAATTTCCTGTTATTTTCTGATATATCTCTAAATATTTTTGAGATGAGTTCCAATCATCTATTGATTTATACAAATCAACAAGCTGAAGTAAAGCCCATTCATTTTTCTTCTCAATTTTCAATATATCTAGACACTGCGTAATTGAATCATTAATTTTTTTAAGGTACTTGTAATCAAGCGCAATATTCCTTAATAATTCAATATTTTCATAGGTTGTTAAATCTTTTCTAATTAGAAGGCTCCTGTGAATTTTAAGCGCCCTCTCTGGATTTCCTATTTCTCTAAGAACTTGACCAAGCTTAAGGTAAGCTTTTACATTGCTTGTATCATTTTTAATAAGCGCGAGCAGAGTAGCATATGCTTCTTTTAATTTTCCTGCAATTAGTAAATCTAGAGCTTCATAATAAAGATCTTTCTCTGTTTTCTTATACTTAGAGGTATAATCAAAATTTATATATGCTATAAAAGAAAGTATAACTAATATAATAATTATACTAATTACAGTAATACTCATAGGCTGAATTTATTATCCTCTAAATCATCAGGAATATCTAACTCATCTTCTAAACCTTGATTCCTAAGAGCATCTAATTCTATTTGAATTTTTTTATTTTTAGATTTCAAGGTTATCGTTTCGCTTTTCAGAGATATCATCTGAATCAGCGATATAACAAACCCCAGAACAACTCCCAATGTGAATGTGATTAGCAAAACCATCCATACATTCAAACCTCCAGGAAAGGCTTCTTCATTAGTCATAAAAGGAATTTTGATTTTAATAGGATCACCTTCTAACATATTTAGTTCATTTAACTCAATCAAAAAATAAATACTTGAAGATAAAATCATTAAAAATAAAAAATACTTAAGCAACTTCATATTTATACTCCCGATTTACGTTTATTCCAAACAATGTAACTCCGCGAGCATCTTCAATTTTGACATCTATTAAATCTCCTACAGACTCACTTCCCTTATCAAATACTACCCACATATTCCCTTCAGTTCTTCCAGCCCACTGCTCTTTTGATTTTTTACTTTCTTTTTCAACCAGAACTTTGATTGTCTTACCAACTAAAGCTTTGTTTTGTTTGAGGGTATTATCTAGCTGAACGTCAATTAATCTTTCTAATCTCTTCTGCTTAATTTCTTCAGGTATCTGATCAGTATATCCAGAAGCTTTTGTTCCTGGTCTTGATGAATACTTAAACATAAAAGCAAAATTAAATCCAACTTTCTTTGCAACATTTAGAGTATCTTCAAATTCTTCTTCTGTTTCACCTGGAAATCCTACTATAACATCAGTTGTTATTGAACACCCTGGCATATATTGTTTAATTTTATCTGCTAAAATTAAAAATTCATTAGATGTATAAGATCTATTCATTCTTTTTAAAATTCTATCATTACCAGACTGAAGTGGCAGGTGCACGTGATTACATATATTATCATAAGAGGACATCACCTCAAGCATATGATCATCAACATCTTGAGGGTGAGGCGATGAGAACCTTAGCCTCTTTACTCCTTCTATTGATGCTACTCTATCTAATAATTCAGGAAATTTTCCATCAGGCGTATTGTAAGAATTGACATTTTGGCCTAGTAATGTAAATTCAACAAAACCTTCTTCAACGCCATGCTTAATTTCATTAACTATACTATCAATTGGACGACTTCTTTCTCTACCTCTAGTAAAAGGTACTATACAGAAAGTACAAAACTTATCACAACCTCTCATAATAGACACCCATGAATTGACTCCTTCATTTCTAGATGGAAATAGTTCATCGTATATCTCATATTTTGATAATTTAGTATCTACTAAATGATTCATTTTATTTGTTCTATCTTTTAAAAGTTTTGGTATACTTCTGTAGGAATCTGGACCTAGTATAATATCAACATATGGCTTACTATCAAGAATATCATCTTTTAAATTCTGCGCCATACATCCTAAAACACCAATTAATAATGATGGATTTTTCTTTTTTAAATATTGAAAATTTTCTAGTCTATTATGGACTGTTTCTTCAGCTTTTTCTCTTATAGAGCATGTATTCAAAAAGATGGCGTCAGCCTTTCTGTAATCATCACCCTTCTTATAGCCACATTCTTCCATCATCTTTGAAACCAATTCGGAATCATAGACATTCATTTGGCAGCCATAGGTCTCTATATAATATATTTTTTCATTAGTGTGTGTCATTGAGTGTAATATAATATCAATTGATATCTTAGATAAAGATAATATTTTTACATGCCATCAAAATAAAAAGAGCGAGGATCGACTCTCTTTTTATGATGCTTGACTTCATAGTGTAAATGAGGAGCTGTAGATCTACCAGTATTTCCGACCTCTCCAATCTTTTGTCCTCTTACCACATAAGTACCTCTAGATACATTTCTTTTATTTAAATGTCCATAAACTGTTCTATAGCCATTACCATGGCTTATTTCTATATAATTACCGAATGTCCCATTGTATTTTGATGATATCACTAAACCATCTGCTGTTGCCATAACTGGAGTTCCTGTTTTAGCTGAGAAATCATCCCCCTCATGTTTTTTATATCTTTTTGTAAAAGGATCTCTTCTATATCCAAACCTAGAAGTAAGCTTTGATTTAGATAAATCTACAGGATGAATTGCAGGGATGTGCCTTAATTTATTTTTATTTTTCATAGAATTGGATGACATTTCCATAAAACTTAAAATTTCTAAATTAGTAGATCTTTCTATAAAATCTAATTTTTGAAAGTACTCTTGAAGATCAACGGCTTCTTCATCAGGCAACAAATACTCAAGAACTTCTACGGCCTGTGTTTCACTAATTCCTCCTTTTCCACCAACCCCTAATTGTCTAACATCTTCATGAATACGCGGCATGCTCAGCATATCTCTCATCTCATTATCATAATTAATAATTGTATTAATTTTTTCTTCAATATTAGAAACTCTATTTTCTGCAATTAAAATCTTATCGATTAGTAGCTGATTATTCTTTTTATGATTCTGGATTTCTCTATCTGATTTCCAAGACAGATAATCATCAGAAAAAAAGTATAAGGTAAAAAAATTGCAAGTAAGAAATATAAGAATAAAGGCAAAAACAACGGATTTAGAAAGAAGTATTTCTCTAATCAATCCTTTTGAATTATTAAAGAGTAATATTTTATATTTATTTTTTTTCATTTTCTATAAATAGACGGCATAAATTAATCTAAAATCATAAATAAATAAAACAACTAATTATATTTTTTATCCTTCTTATATAAAGTAGAGAGCATCTTCTTATTTTGATTTAATAATTGCTCTTTTAATTTTATTCTATCCATATAATCAATAAATATTTTATCTTTTGAAAAATCATACTTATTGTTTCCTAAACTAGATAAATATTTCCCTAAATAATAATATTCACGTTTTAAATCAATCTTATACTTTGTCTTCTCTAAGAATATAGATATATAGCTGTTTGTATTTTTAATAATATTCAAAAATCTCTTAGAATGTTTACTGCTATTATCAAATATAACTCTTTTATAACTAAACATTCTTTCAACTATAGAATCAAACATGGTTAATTTTCTATTATTTTTTTAAGATAGGCTGTTATAGTAGCAGGTTTATATTTTCCTTTTGCCTGCTTCATAATATTACCCATAAAAAAATTGACTAGCTTCTCTTCTCCAGATAATAAACGAGAATATTCACTTGGGAATTGATCTAATACACCTTTAATAAATGATTCCATATCATCATGATTTTCTTCTTTATCATAGCCCATATCTTTGAAAGCCTGTTTAGCGGTAACCCTAGTCTTAATCATAGATGAAAAAATTTCTTTTGCCTGTTTATGGTCTATTTTTCCTTCTACCTCAATATCAACTAATTCTCTCAGATTGATAGGAGCAATTGGAAAAGAGTCGATACTACTAGATGTTTCTTTTAAATATTTCACTACTTCAATCGTTACCCAATTATAATACTTGATACAATTTTTCAAATTATCAGACAACATTAATTCAAAGTATTTCAGAATATTTCTATTACTAATTAAAAAATCGATTTGTTCTGAATTTAATTTATAAGATAAAAGCTCTTCCCTAATCTCATTTGGTAGCTTAGGAATACTCTTTTTAATCTCATCTATTAGATTATCACTAATTTTTAATGGTGGCAAGTCTGGCTCTGGGAAATATCTATAGTCATGAGCATCTTCTTTTGTTCTTATAGAATGAGTAACCATCTGCTTATCATCCCATAATAATGTTTCTTGATTAATCCTTCCACCTGCATTTAAAATATTACGTTGAAAATCAAATTCATAATTAATTGCTTTCTCTACATTTCTAAATGAATTAATATTTTTAACCTCTCTTCTAATACCTAATTTTTTATCATCTTCTTTCATTACAGATATATTAAGATCAACCCTTAAATTTCCTTTTTCCATATCGCAATCTGAAGCATTTAAAGTCAATATAGTTTCTTTTAAATAATTTAAATAGGCTATAGCATCCGATGAAGATTCCATATCAGGCCCAGTAACAATTTCTAATAATGGTGCCCCCGCTCTATTATAGTCAATTAAAGCATCTCCCTCAATGGTATGAATTGTTTTACCAGCATCTTCCTCAAGATGTGCTCGTACAATATTAATTTTTTTTCCATTTTCTATATTTACATACCCATGTTCACAAAGAGGATCTTCAAATTGTGATATCTGATAACCTTTAGGTAAATCTGGGTAAAAATAATGTTTTCTAGCAAACTTTGTGATTTGGTTAATCTTACAATTAAGAGATAATCCAATTAAAATTCCTTTTTTAACAGCTAATTGATTAATTGTAGGTAATGCTCCAGGATAACCCAAAGTCACAGGACATATTTGAGTATTTGGACTTTCTCCATAGCCCCAATCAGAAGTTGTAAACATTTTTGTTTTAGTATTAAGCTGAACATGAACTTCAAGTCCAATAACCATTTTCCAAGTGTTATCTAAGGCAGTCAAATCAACTCTCCTATATCACTTAGTATTTTTTCTAGTTTATCCTGATCTTTATAGATATTAAAATTATTAGTATCAATAGTAATTGTTTTTGTCCAATCAATACCTTCAATCCAATTATCATATAGCTTATTAAGCTGAGTAAGATATGCGGGATCTATCTTATTTTCATAATCTCTATCTCGATTATTAATTCTATCAATCAGAATATTCAAATCAGCTTTTAAATAGACTATTAAATCAGGCTTTCTTATAAATTGAATCATATTTTCAAATAAATTTGAATAGGTCTCCCAATCTCTTTCATCCATGGACCCCATTTTATATAAATTTTTTGAAAAAATCTCAACATCCTCATATATTGTTCGATCTTGAACCATACCTTGGTCTATACTAGAAACCATATTATTAATTGAACCAAATCGATGATGTAAAAAATATATTTGAAGATTAAAAGACCATCTATGCATATCAGAATAAAAATCAGATAGATATGGATTATCAGTTACTGATTCATATATTTCAACTAAATTAAATTCTTTAGCAACAAATGAAGTAAACGTAGTCTTACCTACACCAATATTACCAGCAATACCAATAAAAGGTTTCTTTTTCATTCTAAGCTCCCTACCATATGATCAAAGTACTGGACAGTAGGCTTTATATCAACCAATTGATTGATATTAAGACTTTTATCCATGATTTTTACTTTAATATAATTTTCTGTATATCCTTGAACAATTTCATCATCCTTAGATTCTATTAAAACCTGATGATTTTTATCCATATTATTAATAATAAATCTTGATTTTAAGATATCAGATAAAGCTCTTAATTTTTTGCTACGCTCATTTCTGATCTTCTGTGGAATTTTCGACTTCATAGTAGCTCCAACAGTATTTTTTCTCTCTGAATATGTAAAAACATGCAAGTAAGATACCTCAAGGCTATTAAGTAAATCATATGTTTTTTGAAAATCATTTTCTGTTTCTGACGGAAAGCCAGTAATAACATCCACACCTATTGAAATATTTGGAATTTTATTTTTTATTAGTTTGATTTTACGTTCATAAAACTCTCTAGTGTATCTTCTTTTCATTAACTTTAATATTTTATTAGATCCAGATTGCAATGGAATATGAAGATGAGGCATAATTTTTTTAGAGGTTGCTAATAAATCAATAATTTTATTTGTTAATAGATTCGGTTCAATTGATGAAATGCGTATTCTTGGAATTTGAGAAATATTGTTTAGTTCATTTAATAAATCATAACAAGTTTCATCTGTCCCAACCCCAAAATCTCCTAAATTAATTCCACTTAAAACTACTTCATTAAATCCTTTTGCCTTTAACTCTTCTATTATTATTAATATATCATCAATTTTTGCACTTCTACTTTTCCCTCTTGCCATAGGGATAGTACAAAAAGAGCAATTATAATCACATCCATCTTGAATTTTAATAAATGAACGGACCCTATCTGCTAATGAATAAGAAGGAGTAAATTGATTAATATTTTTTATATCTGATACATAGTCATTTTTCTTTGTATTATCACTTATAATAATATCAGCTATATCCATCTTATTCTCAGTACCTACAACTAAATCTACATCTTTATTAGTAGATAATTCTTTGGGCTTGAGCTGAGCATAACATCCTGTAATAGCAATAAATGAATTTGGATTTTTTCTCTTTAAAGATCTTACTATTCTATTACACTTCAAATTTGCATTTTCAGTAACAGAGCAAGTATTAATAACATATATATCAGCAAATTGATCAAAAGGCACCAAGGATACTCCCTTAGCTTGGAAAGATTCTGAAATAGATGATGTTTCAGTAAAATTAACTTTACAGCCTAAAGTATGAAATGCTGCGGTTTTATATGGAGAGCTCATTATTTTATAAATTTCATATTTATTTTATTCCCAAAAACATTGATAACTTATTAATTATCTAAGTTTTTTTCCATTCTATAATGAATAATATTACCAAAAGATGAATCAGTCTCACAAATAGTGCTGTATCCATTTTTTCTATAAAATTCTATTGCATTTTCTCTTGAATTTAGAAAAACCATTTTAATTTTATTTATTAGTGCAATTTTCTCAAGCTCTAAAATCAACTTTGTTCCTAAACCTTTTTTTCTGTGAGAATTTTGAACTGCCATATATCTTATCTGAGCATTTTGATTAATAAAATGGATTCTTCCAACAGCTACTAACTGACCTTTTCTATCTTTTATAGCTCTATGGATTGATACTCCTTCCATATCATCAATTTCAGATCCCTTTTTCGCTCCCCATGGAAACCTTAACAACCTCCATCTCAATATAAGATATTTATTAAATTCATCTTTACTCGTAGGTTCAAAGATAGTATACATTTAGTCTAAATATAAAGAAGGGTTATCTTTAGTCTTTGCATTGCACTCATTCCAATAATAACACCAATTACACAAATTACTCTCTTTTGGGTCAAAGCTACTTGTCTCTTCACAAGTTTTAATTTCACTTATATTTTTTATGATTTGATTCTTTAAATTCTTAGAATCAAACTCAGATGCCTTAATAGATACTTCCTTATTATTCATGGTATAAAATAGTGTAAGAGTAATATTATCTCTATTAATTTCAGGGAAGGTTGAATTAGCTGCAATAGAATAGATTCCCATTTGTAAATTTTTTAACATTTTTTTTTCAGTAAGATTTTTCTTACCTGTTTTGTAATCAATAATTTTAATATTCCCTGAACCGTCATTATCAATACGATCTATTATACTAATAAAATTAAAACCTTTAATTTGAAATTCAACTTTCTCTTCTAATCTAAATACATCCTGATTGAAATTAGGACCATATTTAGAGTAATAGTTAACTAAGGTTTTAATTCCTAATGTAAAATAGTCATTTTTTTTCTGCTTAATAAAATGAGATAGTTTTTTTGGATGTCTAAATTGGTAGAATCTAATTTTACTATGCCATCTTTCATCCCAATATCCTTTAAACTTATTTGTTATTTGGTCTAATGAAAAATAGGAAACCTTATTATCTAATTTTTGAATATATATCCACTCTAAACAACTATGAATTATTTTTCCCAAAAAAGCCTGAATACTCTCATCTTTTTTTCTTATTTGATCTATATATATAAATTTATACTTTAATGGGCAGGTATTAAATGAATCTAATTTTGAATAAGAATATTTTTCTATTTTCAAGGCCAAAATCTATTTAAATAGTTTTTCTAATAAGAATAAAATTTCCAAATCCATTTTGATCAAGAAAAGTGAATTTTAACCCAGAGGGATATTCCCAAATCTCATAAACACCATTAGATTGATTTGAATATCTCTCAGCTGTTTCAGGAGGTCCATAAATAATATATACTCTTCCTCGATCAGACCTCCAACCTTTACTCATATCAAAAAATTTCAAATTTACAAACTTTACTCTATCAGAAAATTCCATCAATAATTCATTTTCAGGAGTTTTAGGGTCAGGATCTCTATCTATCCAATAATTTTCAACAAACTTAAACTGATCAATTAGTTCCATTTTTTTTAATGCCTTAATATCTGATACTGGTAATATATATCTCATAACAGCAACAATTTCCGTAGAGTCATTAGTCCAAAAAATATTATTTTCATCTTCTAAGTATAAATATTTCATTATTGAATAGTCTGAAGTTGACAAAGTTAAATCAAAATAATTATAATATTGATTTGGAATATCAAATTCAATAGAATAAAAACCATTTTGATCCATAGATAGATTAGAGAATGTAGAAATATATTCTTGATTAGAATCATTCAGTTTTATTGATAAATCATTAATTTTTTTATCACTATTAAAATATTGAAAAGATAATAAAATATTATTACTATCAATTTTTAATTCATTATTAATTTCTTTTACAACAGAAAACTCATTAGAACTATTTCTAATATATAAAGATAAATCTCCAAAACCATTTATTGCTGATAAATCAATCTTTTTATCTGATTTAAATATATTGCTATTATCTAAATCTTGGATATTGACTCTTATATGATATTCACCCTTTGGAAGGTTTATAAATTCTTTAAATGTTAAAAACTTAGTCGATGACCTTGTATCCTCATAATATCTTTGAACAATTTCATCTTTCCAAGAATCTTGGATGACAATTGAGTCATTATTCATATCATAAATTTGGATAGTAGTAAGAATTGAAGCTTTAAAAACATTATCCTGTTTAACAAAAACAAAATGATTATTACTTACCGAATGATTGATTGAAACCTCAAATATATCTTCTTTATAATTATATATCTGATTGGTAGATAAATTAATCAGCATATCACTATTCTTATTTCTATTTTTATCTTTTGTAGAACAAGAGCAAAGCATTAATAATATAATAAATATTTTAATTAGCATGATATTTTTCCCAGTTAAATAGCGCGACACCCTTATTTGATATAAACCAAACCCAATCATTATCACAATCTATGTTAAATATTTCATTACCCTGTATACCATCATCTTGATCATAGTACCAAGATTCGCCATTATTCATATTTATAAGCCGAGCCCTATCAACTAAATTAATCCAAATATAATTATTACATAATTCAAAATTTCTAATATTATTATCAAATACTAATTCTTTAAAATTATTTGATGATAATTTCAATCTTGAGATTGTTCTATTTAAACAATATAATGACTCATTATCAATTTCTATTTGATAGCAGACTCTATCTGATACAAATAAATTATTATTAAATGACAAATCTATTTTTTTAATTCCTCTATTTGTTGCCACAAATAAATTATTATCATACACTTCCATATCATAATTTTTTTGATTATTAAGATTGTAATCATTAGGAATAACTCTAAATGGATTAATATTTATTTCATTGATTCCATTTAAAGTCATAGCTAAAATCTTACCATCATGCTCAATTACTTCCCATACAGCATCATCACCTAACCCATCAGAAGAATCTAATATATCCCATGAACTACGAAAATTTTTTAAATCTTTTTTTAATAATCCAAAAGATGTGGCAACAAACAAGTGATTACCTAACCGTTTCACATCATTAACATCTGTACTCTTAATATTTATAGACTCATTTATATTAAATCTTTCCCAATCTCCATTATTTTCATCCCAAGAAATTAAAAAAACATCATCATCTCCACTGAAATAATTAAAAAACTGATTATCAAAATGTCCTGTACGTTTAAATTCACTATCAAAAAACCACCACTTTTTTTCTTTATCCAAGTAAGCATCAGATATAACACCTTTTTTCAATATGGGTTGTATTGGATCCAACTTCTTTGAATTTCCCCATGAGTAAAACAAAAAACCTCTATCCGTACCAACCCAATTATTATTATCACTATCAGTATAAAATACTGTAGGAATTATCTGATTGCCATTCTTATCAAAAAAAACATTATAATCTATATGATGATTATTAATATTATTAACTCTATATCCTATTGACCAATTAGAGTCTGGTATATAAAATTTAGATAAATCAATATTCTGCCCATCAAACCCATACATTGAACTACCCCAAACAATATTATTTTTTTCATCAATAGCATCGTTAATATCTACAAATTTACCTGAAAATGGATTCAATGGCACAATATATTGATAATTTCTAATCCATATAAAACCAGAAGAGCTTCCAATATCATCAATAATAGTTATGCCCTTACCTATCAAATCGGAATTTAATAAATGATGATAAGAAAAAGATGATAAAGGCTTAAAGCTAACACCTTGATCATGAACAACCCATATATGATCAGTATTATCATCATAATAAATATGCTTAATAATATCTGATGGAAGTCCTCTCATAAGTTCAATGTCATAAACTAACTCACCTGTTATTTTATCGTACGTAAAAATTCCATTATTAGCACCAATAATAACATTATAATTATCATCAGTTATTGCATGAATCTGACTGGGGTTCCTAAGAATATACCAATCACCTTCTTCATAAAAAAAGTTAGTGAAGGAATACAAAGTATTTATAATAATTATAAAAAAAATATTTCTTTTATTAAACATAAAATAAATTAATAAAAAAAGGCCGTTATTAAACGGCCTTTTTTTTATTAGTCTTATTTAAAGAGTTAATTACCTAATAAGCGTTAAATGCTTTGTAAATGTTTGACTAGGTGTAACTAATTTATATAGATAAACACCAGAAGGGACTAACTCTCCACTCAGATTCATACCATTCCATATAAACGAATAAACTCCAGGGCTATAAACCCCTTCAGTAACAACATCAACAACTCTACCATTTATATCGTATATAGTAAGTGATATCTCTGATATATTAGGGATAGAGAAAGATATTGTTGTTTCAGGATTAAATGGATTTGGATAATTCTGAGATAACTCAAAACTTACTGGAGATAGAATATCATTAGATAGTTCTTGACAATCCCCACAAGCACCTTCATCGCAATTAAACTCTACACAATTGAAATTAGGAAAAGCTTCATCACACCATGCATCACCTAAGAATGCATCAGAAACACAAGATAATGAACAATCAAAAATAAATCCTTCATCAGCTACTCCATCATCATTAATATCGCATGGATCTCCAATGTTTATTGGAACCTCTAATGCAACTACATCTCCACTAGTTAACGCTGCAAACAACCCGAAGGCAGGATCGCTACCAGATAAAAATCCTGAAGCAAATACTACAGCCGAAGTACCACCTAAACCAGATAAAGGAGCAATAAACTCAGCTATCACATCGCCACCAGTTGGAGCAATACCAATAGTATAATCTACAGCAGCAACTTCAACTTGAGTTGAAAACTCACCATAGCTTAAATCTCCAAATAATAGACCACCATCAGCTAATACATCAACCGCTGGGGCATCTGTTGAACCATGATAAACATGAAGACCTGTATAATAATTATTAGATGCTCCAAACGATGTTCCTGAAGCTGCTAAATCAAATGGGGTTGCAGCATCACCTAAAATACCTGTAGCAACAACTACATACTCACCACCAGCCATTAACTCAAATGGGAATTCTGCAATAACATCACCATCTGCAGGCGCAATACCTACTGTGAAAGATGTTGATAGCTCTAATACTGGAGTTGCTGTACGATATTCAAAGTTCTCAACAGCTAAAGCACCATCAAGATATATATCGACTACAGGAGAAGGTGAATTATGAATCACCTGAACATGCGCTACCTCTGGAGCTTCACCCAAGTCTATATCAGTAACAACCGTCATTATATCACCAAAATCTCCACCCATATCTGTTGTTAGTTGAGTCATTTCATACTCAACTCCTTCACTTACATCATAAACCTTAACAACAATAGGATTACCATCAACTGCTCCGTTTAAAATTGGGCCACCAAAATCGCTTAAGTCTAAAGACATAATTGCTGTAACTTCAGTTACTACACCTTCATTGTTAGCCACACCATCCCAAACTGTTGAACCAACAAGTACCTCTCCATATTGAGGGTTTAGACCGGTCGAGTCTGTTTCAATAACACCCATTAAATCAAATACACCAATTTCATCACCAACTTCTAATGTTGATATAGAATCCATTAAGATAATTAAGTGAGATTCTCCTGTATGGTTAATATCTACAGAATAATAACATGTAGAGTTACCATCACAATCAAAACAATCCTCTGGATATACACAGTCACCAGGCTCACCGTAGTTACAAGCATCTACATCACTACAAGCAGCATCAAATTCAAAATCTTCCATTATATTGAATGTTAATGCAGCCCCATCAATATCAGAAAGAATTACATTTTCTAAGCCAAAGCTTCCGCTATCACAGCCAAGCCAACCAGCTTCCAAAGAAACAAGCAACCCAGAACCTGCTGGAATTGTTGCTCCTGTCAATGAAAAACCTAGAACTGTAGTTCCACTTGTACTAATCATAAAACCAGCATCGGCTGAAGAACCGCCTGTTCCACTTAAAACAGATACAGAGTCACATGAGGATGTGATATTAAATTGAAAGCCTGCAACATCAGTAATATTTTCCATCGAAACATCAATCATTCCCTCTGTTACATTACTAACTCCAATCATTGCATCAGCAGGGTATTGACAACAATCAGGACCACAATCAACTAATGCCTCTGGATCATAGTTTAGCGCATTGGGATCCATACAGCCAGAACATGTAGAATTATCTCCACCGCACTCACCACATAAATCATCTACCAATGAACCACCACACGTACCAGCACAATCAATATCTACAGTACAATTTCCTTCACAATCAAAGTTTTCTTCTGGATATTCACATGATCCATCATCATTGTTTGCTTCTGGGTTATAATTACACGCATCTACATCAGTACAACCTTCTAAAACAGTAAAATCAAGAGTTACACACTCACCAACATTCCAAGCTATTCCAGCACCAAATGGATCTGAAAGAACAACGTCACTCATACATGATTCATCCCAAAGAGGAACAAAACTCACTTCAAGTAAAACTGCGTCACCTGGAGGTATCGTTGCACCTGTTAATGAGAAACCTACTACAGTACCATTAGCTGCACTCACTAAAAAACCATTTTCTTCAGCGCTTCCACCTGCTACAGATAGAATCTCAACATTTGATAATACAAATTGAAATCCAGCCACATCCATTGCATTGCTCATATTAACAGACATAATTCCAGTTTCATTGTTAACAGATAAGTCTAAAGAAACTGTACATAGCGATCCATCACCCTCACATATACCACATTCATCTTCTACAGCATCACCACCACATACTCCAGCACAATCTTCTTCAGCTACACAATTTCCTTCACAATCAAAATTTTCTTCTGGATATTCACATGAGCCATCATCATTATTCGCATTAGGGTCGTAGTTACATGCTTCCATATCCATACACCCATCTACAAGAACAACTGGGAAGCCAACCTCAAGGGCTTCACCCTCTGAATCAGAAAAAATAAAATCAGACAAACAATCTTCAGTCACATTTCCAGTAAGTTCTACTAAGGTACCTGAACCAGCAGGAACGACAGAGCCTGTAAAAGAAAAAGCTAATACAGCTGATCCACTAGCCGATATGGTAAATCCAGCAGCTGTTGCATCACCTCCACTAGCTCCGGTTACACATCCATTATGTGCAAACTGAAATCCAGCGATATTAGCTGTGCTTGAATAATCAAGATTTCCACCATCAAGAGTAAGACATACTTCTACACCTTCTTCACAGCCGTATTCACATGTAGAACCGTCACCAAAACATACTCCACAGCTATCTAAATCCCACAGCTCACAACACGTATCAAATTCATCTGTAATGGCTGCTCCATTACATATTCCAAAGCAATCTTCATCAAATAAACAGTTTCCATCACAATCAAAATTTTGTTCTGGATATTCACATGACCCATCATCTGTATTAGCGCTAGAATCATAGTTACATGCTTCAATGTCAGTACATCCCAAAACAGGATCAACAGAAAAAGCTACTAATAATGCATCCCCTCCTGGTCCTGAAAAAATAAAATCAGATAAGCACCCCTCATTTACATCACCATCTAAATCAACAAGAGTTCCTGTGCCTGCTGGAATAACCGCTCCGGTAAAAGAAAATGCTAATACAACAGTTCCGCTAGCTGATATTGTAAATCCAGCAGCTGTTGCATCACCTCCACTGGCTCCAGTAACACATCCATTATGATTAAATTGAAATCCTGCAATATCCGCGGTACTATCATATTCTAGACTTCCATTATTTAATGATAAACACACATCTGTGCCATCTGGACAATTTGAAAAAACAAATGATAGAACCATAAAAGGTACTAAATAAAATAGTTTACTAAATGACATACTTTTTTCTCCTTACTCTCTTTAATTATTCTTTGCACTTTGAAGAGATAGAAAATACCTATTTTTTGACCAAAAACAAATAAGTTTTACTCATCAAATTAAATTATAATAAAAAATACAAATCCACTCTATCTAAATCTAATCAATTTAATCTATTGCTTTATGTAACACCATGTAAAATCATCAAACTGAAATAAATGGCCAGTAAATAGGAATTAATTTCATCGCAATAAACCAAAAAATAATTGTTAATGGAAGACCCATAATAATGAAATCTTTCATTTTATATTCCCCGGGTCCATAAACCATTAAATTAGTCTGATAGCCAATAGGAGTCATAAAGCTATTTGATGCTCCAAAACAAATTGCAATTAAAAAAGGTCTAGGGTCAATATTGAGTTGAGCAGCTAAATAAATTCCAATGGGCGCTAGAATAATAGCTACCGCAGCATTAGACATAAATGCTGATAAAATAAATGTAACCGAATATAATAAAGATAAATAAACCATATATGTTGATGATGAAAACCCTGATAGGAAATTTGCAATTTGAATAATTAAGTCACCTAATAATTGGTCTGCTCCAGTGTTTCTTATAGCAACACTAATAGGCACTAACGCTGCCAATAAAAATATAACAGTCCAATTAATTGATTGATATGCTTCCTGAATTGATAGTGCTCTAAGTGCTAAAATTATTACAACAGCAAATATAGCTCCCTTAGTTATCGATATAAATTCAATAGAAGATAAAAGCATAATAATAGGAATTACAATAACAGATATCCACCAAAACCTCTCATATCGAAGATGGAGATCAAGTTCTTCTAGCACAACAAAATCTAAAGAGCTTTTTAATTTATTAATTTTATTTCTAGGAACTAAAATAAGTAGTGTATCTGAGAATTTTAATTTTATATGAGCTACTTTTTCTCTTAACAACTCATTTTGTCTCTTAATAGCAAGAACAAATGATGATAATTTTGTTCTAAAATTGAATTGATATAGAGTTCTACCAATCAAAGAAGATTGCTGCGTAACAAGCGCTTCAACAAGAACATGATTTTTGCCTTCAAGCTCTTCTTGATTCATTTTAACTTCAGACAGAAGAGATACATTCATTTCATTTTTAAATTTTATGATATTCTTGACATTAATTTGAACCAAGAAGACATCTCCATGCCTTATAGTATGAGAATCTAAATTAACTGATATGGTTTTATCTTTTCTTAATAGTTTAATAATATCAATTTCATACTTTTCACTTAAATCTAAATCACCAATATTTTTTCCAATTAAAATTGAATCTTCTTTTACTGAAAATTCTGTTAGATATTTATTCATATGATATTTTTGAGTTAATGAAGAGACAATTGCTCTAGATGGAAGAAAGAAGCGAGCAATTATTAAATTATAAACAATTCCTACTACCATAAATATGCTTCCAACTTTAGTAAATTCAAATATACTAAATGGAGTTAATCCTTGCTGTTCAATAAAATCACTAATAATTAGATTAGTAGATGTTCCAATTAAAGTTAAGGTCCCTCCAAAAATAGCAGCATATGATAAAGGGAGTAAAACTCTCGTTGGGCTTATATGAAATTTTTGACATAAATTAATAGCCAAAGGAATGAAAATTGCTACCGCAGCAGTATTATTTATTAAACCTGATAAAATAGATACAATTAATAGAAATGTCGCGATTGTAACCCATTTATTTTTTCCAACATGAGTATACATGAAATCAGCAAATACTTCTAAAAATCCAGTTTTAACAAGAGAACGACTAAGTATAAACATTGCCCCTATAGTAATTACCGCTTTATTACTAAACCCACTTAAGGCATCATCAACACTTATAACATTAAATAGCAATAATATAGCAGTTGCTGCCATAGCTGTTACTTCTAAAGCAAAAACTTCAAAAATAAAAAATGTAACTAGCATAGCAAAAACTATAAGAAGTATAATTAAATCAAAACTTAGCATATCAACTGAAGTTAACTAAATATTTAATAAAGATAAAAATAAAAAAGGGGCTTCCATATTTTTAAAAGCCCCTTTTAAATAATAACTATTATAGGATATTATGCTTCTACTAATTTTTCTTCACATATTGTTTCAATAAGCATCGTACAAACTATATATGGATCCATATTTGCAGATGGGCGCCTATCCTCTAAATACCCATAACCATCATTAGCTGTCCCCATAGGAATCCTAACTGAAGCACCTCTATCACTAACTCCATATCTAAATTCAGCTATACTACATGTTTCATGTAATCCAGTTAATCTTTGATCGTTATCAGCTCCATATGCTGCTATATGCTCAGCATGTCTAGATTCTAATTTTTTACATGCAGCTTCAATAACTTTCATTCCACCAGCTTCTCTCATTGATTTTGTACTAAAGTTAGTATGGGCTCCAGCTCCATTCCAATCACCTTTTACTGGCTTTGGATCTAAAGTCGCACTAACCTCATAATCCTCACCTATTCTATACAATAACCACCTAGCAATCCAAAGCTGATCTGAAACTTCCAATGGACCTAATGGACCAACTTGAAATTCCCATTGACCTGGCATAACCTCTGCATTAATACCAGAAAGTTTAATCCCTGCTAGCAAAGAAGCTTCCATATGCTCTTCGACAATATCTCTTCCAAAAACTTCATCAGATCCAACACCACAATAATAGCCTCCTTGAGGGGCTGGAAAACCATTATCAGGCCAACCTAAAGGTTTAATACCATCAAAAAAAGTATATTCTTGTTCAATTCCAAACCAACACTCTTCACTTTCAAATTTTTCCGCTAAAGCTCTAAGTTTAGCTCTTTTATTACTCGAATGAACAGTACCGTCTGCATTAAAAACTTCACACATTACCAATATATCATCTCCACCTCTAAGAGGATCAGAAAAATATGAGACTGGTTTTAATAAGCAATCACTAAAATGTCCCTCAGCTTGCATAGTACTAGAACCATCAAAACCCCACTCTGGCAAATCTTCTACACTATTAACTTCACCATAAATAATTCGTGTTTTACTTCTAAGTTTAGCTGTAGGGTTACTCCCATCTATCCAAATATATTCGGCTTTAACTACGGACATGCTCTTCCTCCTTTTTAATTAATAATTTAGTACTTTTATACGAACTTAATATTAATTGGGTTTCAGTTCTTTTTACTCCTGGCCATGACTGAATATCTCTTAATAACTTTTCAAGCGATGTAGTATTCTCAACTTCTACAAGCAGAATATGAGACCCTGTACCTGTGGTCGTATAACAGCTTACAACATTTTGGCTATTATTCGCTTGGTTTACAACATCTTCAAAGTATGCTGATGATTCTGATATAATAGTTATAAATGCATTAACATCCATCCCAAGCTTTTGCTTATTAATATCAACGCTATATCCTCTTATTACTCCAGAATCTTGAAGTTTTTTAATTCTTTCAGTAACAGCAGGAACTGACATTCCAACAGAATCAGCAATATTACTCGCTGATTCTCTAGCATTCTCTATAAGATGATTAAGAATTAACAAATCTGTGTTATCTAATTGCACTAAACCTCATTTTTTAATATTTAAATTTAATAATTAATATTAATTTATACCAAATATTTTTAATATAAACTATATATTTATTTAAAATTATAAAGAAATAAGGAGTATGTCTTTAATATTATGAAAACTACAGTTTACCATAACCCTAGATGAAGTAAGAGCAGGAATTCGGTTCGAATTCTAGAAGAAAAAAAAATTGATTACAAAATTATAGAATATCTAAAAAATCCTTTAAGTGTTAATGAATTAGAAAACATTCTTAACATTCTTAAACTAAAGCCAATTGATATTATTAGAAAAACGGAAGCAGATTATAAAGAAAATAAAATTAATTTAATCAAAAATGATAATGAACTCTTAATGGCAATAATAAAATTCCCTAAAATACTTCAACGACCAATTATATTAAATGGGAACAAGGGAGTAATTGGTAGGCCCCCTGAAAATATTTTATCAATAATTTAAATATTTACTATCTAACAAAAAACCTTAAGCCATGCGTTTGGCTAAGTTCATTAATCAAAGGAAGTCCATAAGGATCCTCATGATCTGTATTAAATATATATTGAACCCCTTCATTTTTATCTGGAGATTCAATACCTATAGTAACGCCATGGTCGTCAACATTATATATTTCTTTATATTGAAATACAATTTCACCATCACCTCCATTTGTGCCTTCAAGAATAATATTTAATATAGCCATAATATCAAAAATATCTATATTGTCATCACCATTTAAATCTGAATCTACTAATTCAGTGGGACTAGGGTTGTGTATATCTAAAATAATATTAAGGACCAACATAATATCAAAAATATCTATATTCAAATCTTCATTAACATCTCCATTAGAACTATATTCACTTGGATATAATATTAATTGAAACGTTTCTTTTTTACATTCTTCTGGATCTGGGGCATCACCATTATCTAAACAGTATTCATCAACATGTCCATTTGCAAGATTATCCCATTGAATTACAAAAGCCTGTTCCTCTTCAATCCATTGCGAATAAACATTAAATGGTTCTGTTCCACCATTATCATCTAAGTCATCATAGAAAGGAGCTAGTAATCCATAAGGCCCAATAGGGAAGGTTATAGAATTATTATAAAAGTAACTTAAAGCATCACATTCTTGATTATCATTAGTATTACCATCTAAACAAGGAATAAATGAGGCCCAACCATTAGAACATACTGTTAAATTTGAAAAAGTTTGACCATAATATTGAAAATCAAACCCTAAATCAATAGTAGTATTTGTATCATCTACTAAGTTTAGATTAGTCCCCGTATCTGATATCTCATACCAATAATATGGAATAGCTTCCATAACATATCCATAATCACTCTGCTCTTCCATATCACCAAATTCTGTAGCATTATATGTCTCATTTAAATCTTCATCATAATTAATTAGATATTCCTTCTGATAATATTGCGATCTATTAATATATAGATTGAGATTAGAGCTAGGTTCTACTCCATCAAAATCAATACCTAGTTCTCCATACTCATTTGATAAACCCTTAGCAATTAGCTCTCCATTATACATAAGAGCCCCAACTGCATCTTTTAATGGATTTCCAAATTCATCTTCAACAATCACATTTAAAAAAGAATTATCAATATTATAAGATTCATCAATACCATCTAAATACAACTCATTAGGCTCTTTCAGCCAAACGCTTAAGCTTGCATCACCAAGAACACCATAAACATGATGATAAAATTCTCCAATATCAGTTCCATTTATCTCAAGACCTTCAAATTCTTGAGCTACAGCTTGCTTCCCTGTATGTAATGCAGGGCCTATTTCACTTTGTCTACCCTCCAAATAGTCATCCCACATCGCTCCACATAACACATTATTAAATCGCGTATCTGTATCTAAATCAGAAGGACCAACCATCGCAACTGCACCTTTTGGAGCATTTATGGTCCCTGCAGTTATTAATTTTTCCCCAAAACAAAAAACTTGTGATTCATTTCCAAAGTCACCAGTATTACACACAAAACTAAATACTACTGGCATGGAGAATGTTGGGTTTAATAAACTTTCAATTTCATCTAAACGGAATTGTGGTTTATGCCAACCTCTAGCATCCCCCCATCCTCGATAATTAACAATACCAATACCATTATCCCATGACTCTTCTATCTGATCGGGACTAGTAGCCCAATCATAATTCCACTTATGAAAGAATGCACTATCGACACTTGAATATCCATATGCAAATAATTCTTCTTGAACCCATTTTGATGTCCAAACAGGTGTCACAGGCCAATTTTGTGGTGATGTTCCCTCTCCACTATAATTTCCAGCTACGACTAAAGCATTATTTAAATAGCTAGGGTCTGGAACATATGGAAAATCTAACTTAGCATAATGAATGTTTCGATTTATAATATTAGATAAATCTGTAGCGCTTCCAATAGACCATCTACCTAGAAAAAAATGTGGTTCTAGCATATTTTCTCCTTGACCATCATTGATATCAAAAAATGTATATGGATAATCTGTTTGATCATTTTCAGCTTCATTGTACGATGGAATCTCATATGTCGGAATATTATAGTTATCATTATTCTGATTAACGTCACCAACAAGAAGGACATACTCAAGCATTGGGTCTTGCTCATAAAAGCTAATCAAATAATTTCTAAGATCATCATTCGTATTACCGTTAATTCCTTCAATCTCTGAATTTCCAGATCTAAATGAAACAACCGTAACATCATATCCTTGAGTCTTTTTTAAATTAATAAAAGTTTCTAAGGAAGAATTATTAAGATCAGAGTTAGATAGGACAATAAGATATGTCCCTCTGGCAAACTCTGAATCTCTATATTTATTTATATTCTTTTTGGCTAGAGGAACTAGCTCACTAAATAAAGTTGAGGCTAATACAAATACTAATAAAATCACTTTTCTCAAAAAATTAATCTCCTATAATTTGATTTACAATACCTACAATATCTAAAATATCTAGATTATCATCTATATTATAATCTCCACTGCACAACTGAAAACCCGATGCAATCTGATTATCTAAAATAATATTTAATAAAGCTACAATATCAGTTACAATTATATCTCCATCATGGTTAAGGTCACCCCTATAGCAACTATAGTCTGGATTATAGAGTAATTTTAATGCATCCATAGATATTCCTCTATAGCTAATTGTAATATCTGACATAATCCCTAAACTAATAACATTATTTGAATTGACATCTAAATTAACTGACTTGTAGTATGTACTATCTACCCAATTTTGATTTGAAAAGGATAGCACTCTTGAGCTCCCTTGACTATTTACAATATCAACAAAGAGAGTATCGTTATCCCATTCTAGCTCATATTTCATATCAAAAACTAGTACAGCATTATCTATATCCGAATAAATCTCTTCATTAGAATTGATTTGAATAGGACCTAAAGGAGTAAAGTCGGGATAAGTTAAACTGTATTGAGATTTTAAGCGTCCATCATCAGAGTGCCAATCCCCTAAAACAATATCCCATTTATTTAAATCATCAAATTCATCTAAAAATAAATAATCGTACCAATCTAATGATATCAAAAACTCAGAGTTTGAATTTATAGCTATATCTTCTACATGTGGAAAAATATCATTTGATAGTATAGTAAAATTATATTCACCTTCAGGAATTGATAGCACATTTGATCCAGGGTAAACTTCAATTTCATGATTAAAATATTCATTACTCATTTTTAGAAGAATTTCATCTGAATGATTAGCCGGAACATCAATATTAATAATCACTTCATATTCAGGCTTAGGCTCCAATAAAATATTAATTTCACTTACAATATCAGCACTGGGAATTAAATCTAAATATTCAAAATCATAATAACCATGTTTGCTAAAAGTTATATCAAATGAATCTAAGTATAGTAGTCGTCTATATCGACCAAAATCATCAGTTAATCTAGGTGCTAAAATTCCACCATCCATCTGATGAATCACAACATCCACACCCTCTAATGGCATACCAGTCATACTATCAGAAACAATACCCGTTACTTGATACTTATCTGGACCTGTTGGATAGTTTATCCCAGCAGCTCTCTTCATCAGGTAATATGCTCCCGGAAGATTTCTTTCAATAGTATTCTCTATCATTTCAGCATCTGGCTGCATATCTTCAGTGCCTACTTCAATTAAATATTGAATACATCCAGCCTGAGAATATGTCCAATCATGAGCATTACCTTTCATGGAGCCACTAGCTGCAAAATGATAATTCCCATCACCAAATTCAACTAAAGTAAGTTCTGCAATTTGCTGGCCTAATGGCTGAATCACTTGATAGTCTGGAGAAATTTTTCCCCCTGGCCACAATGAAGAATAAATAACCCTTTCAGCAACACATCCAGATCTTGAGCTATGATATGCTATTGATAGTAAAAAATCATAAGTTTCTACTAAATTTTTAATGGCTACAACCTCACTTTCAGAAAAAGGAGCCTCACCTCTATAATAGTCAAAGTTTGAAACATAAGAAGGGTTAGATGGACAACCTGAATCTGTTTCTCCAAATTCATCTCCAAAAATCCAATTTAAGCCATAATTTCTATTTAAATCTACCCCATCAATATCATTACCATATCCATTTAAATGATCATAATCAAATACGCCATTATGATTTGCATCCATTTTATTTTTTCTATAACTAACATCCTGTATCCATTCACCATTTTCTTCATATCCATGAACCACCTCTAAACCCTCCGGATTATAAGTAGGGACAATCCAAACCTCAGATGAATATAAAATTCCAGCTAAAGTCTGAAAATCAGACGGGAATTCTTCAGGATGTAAAAATCTATAAATAAGCTCCATTGAAATTTCAACTCCAAGAATTTCTTCTGCATGACATTGACCTAAAATCAATACTCTAGGCTGATCTTCATCTACATCAGCATTAAAGGATAGTTTTACAGCCCAAAAAGGCATCTCCTCTAATTCAGAAGTACCTATTTCTATTAGCTTATATATAGTACCACTATTAGGATAGGGTGAAGACATACTACCATATTCTCCAAATTGATCATCCCAAATATGTAAAATAGAATCTATTTCTTCATAGGTATGATATCTCTCAGATAAGGGACTCTCTGAGAATAAAAATTCAGTTGAAATTAATCCAATAAGTATATAAAGGAAAAACGTATTAAAACTATTTTTCATTATGGATTAAGAATAGCGTTAACAGTTGAAACTACATCAAGAACGTCAATATTATCATCACTATTAACATCTGCAGCGCAACTTTGGTAGTTATCTGGAATTAAGTTACCAAGCACGATGTTAACCATTTGAACAACATCAAGAACATCTACATTTGAATCAGCATTTACATCAAATAATGTACAATCTGAATCAGATGGAGTAATTAATTGAGCGTAGATATTAGTTAAGAGCTCTTTACCTGTACTTCTATCATCTTCCCAAAATGCTAAATATAAATTATCTTCTTCTGATAAAACTCCAAATCTAATATTAACTTGGCCAAAGGGGTCTGTCGATAGTGGAATTCCACCTTCCTCATAAACTATACCATTTGAATTTATTTCTTGGTAGTAAGCATCCCATTCGAAAGATAAATTTAAACTTTGATCTATTCCTTGAGCGCTCCTCATATCTTCCCAGCCTATCATATAATTCCCTGACTGTGTTGAAAAGACTGATGGATTTTGCTGTTGACTACCTTCAATTGCAGCTACTTCAATCTCTTCTGAAATTATTAAATCACCTTCTAAAACTGATAAATTTGCACACAAAATATTTAAATCAACGATTTCTTCACCCTCTTCATTATTAAACGTCTCCCTTCCATCATTCCAGCAAGCTAAATATTCATCTAAAAATTGATTATATGTGATTCTAGAACTTCTTTGATCATTAACTTCATCAGATATAATGTAGCTAGCACCATTACCAAAATTATTACCATCAAATGAAAATACTTGAGCATACACTCCAGCTGAGAGTGAGCTTGATGAAGATTTATAAGTTACAATAAACTCATTATCACCAGAAGCGTAAGATTCGTATTGAGGATCATTACAATCTGAGCAGACTTGACTTGATGAATATGGTGCTCCATTTTCATCAACAAATATAGCATTTAGTCCAACACCCATAAAGCTAGCAGATTCATAAATAACAACAACACCTCCATTAATTGGATTTGGGATAACTGCTTTCACTAGATTGTCCTCAAAACTAGCTTCAACAATATTAATGGGCGATGACCACTGAGCTATTCCATCAGCATTATATTTTTGCAAAAAGATACCATATGCAAAATTAAGACTTGAATATGCTAAATAATACATATCATCAACTGTACATACGCCTGAATACTTTTGATCATTACCTTGACTATCAATTTCTTGGCCAGAATCACTACCTATAATATCTAAATTATAATCTAACATTTGATAGTATTGTCTATATGGCCCGTCATACTGATGAAAGTTCATCATAATTGAGCTGCTACTTTTAGCTAATTTAGCTCTAAAATCATAATTACCACCATGAGGTCCTTGGAAAGGGTTAAAACAAAGAGGCTCTGCTTCTTGATGGGATGCTATATTCATATTTTCATTTACTGATAATCCATACGTATAAGAACCAGGATGCCCAGTACTAAGATAGCGATTATCTTCCCATGCTACTAAATGCTCCCCATCCTCTATATATAGAGAGCTACTTAAAAGAGCATTTCCATCTACCCCGTACCAAACCTCTTGTCCATTATTTGTAAAGCTTGTACCATCAGCAACTGTAACTTTTTGAAGCTCAACAATAATCGAAGAACCTTCCTTGCGGTCATTCCAAATAATATAAGCTTCTCCTGACTGATTACATTTTATGAGCGGATCTACTTGAGGACCAGAATCTTCATCTAAAACTAAGCCAGATGGAGCAAATGATAAATCACCTGATGAGCTAATATGCTCAAGATATATATCAGACCCAGCCCACTCTATATTATCATCACCTCTTCCATCAATCCACGCAAAAAAAGCACCACCATTATTATCCACAGTCATTCTAACCTGATCTTGATCATTAGGATCTGAAATTACCTGGACACCATTATTAGTCCATAATAAATTTCCTTGAGTATCCATTTTTTGAACAAATGGGTCAACATTATTAAACCTTTTATCTTCCCAATAAATAAATGCATGAACACCATCAGTTTTAACTCTAGGAGAAGCTTGCTGCCCAGTATCATCACAAACTATAATACCATCTTCACTTAATAAAGAGTTACCACTTTCATCTAAAATTTGCGCATACACATCACCATCTGGATCATTTCTTAAATCTCTCCATACTACTGCTACATTATTATCATTAAAAGTAGTAACCTTCGCTTTACTTTGAATTCCCTCAGCATCACAAATTGTTTTGCCACTATCTCCACCATCATCATTCCATAAGGACTCCATATTTTGATTAATTCTTTGAGCTCTTAAATCAGATTGATCTCCATCTACACTTTGAGTCCAAACCATTACTGCTTCACCATTACCGGCATACTCAAGACTAAATCCACCATTTTGATATGAAGAAACAAGCACGCCAACTCCTTGCGCTATAATATCCGATTGGTTAGGCCCTAAATGAGTTCCAACATATGTACCAGAACCATTTTTATCAACCCATAAAGCATAGGCACCACCATTTCCATCTACGCAAAGATTGTGACTTGATTGCTCTCCAGATTGATTTGAAAGGGGAACTCCGTTAGGATCCCATAATCTATTTCCATTTGCATCTATATGCTGACCATATATATCTCCATAATAATTCTCATCTCTATAATCTCTCCAAATAATATATGCACCACCATTGCCATCTCTAACTAAAAGAGGATCCTCTTGACGTCCTTCAAAATCAGCAACCACGGCTCCACCTTCACCCCAAAGATAATTACCATCTGAGTCAATCTTCTGAGCATAAATGTCTCTAATTGCATTTCTGGTATCTGACCATGCAATAATCATACTACCATCTTCACTAACATCTCCAGTCCTCTGCCATTCAATATGGACCCCTTGCCTAATAGGAAGCCCCCCATCCTGCCATGAAAACTGTGCAAACCCTAAAGTAACACCTGCTATTAATACTAATAATCTGTAAATCATTTATTGCTCCTCAATTTTATATATTGATATTCCATTTTCTGAAGCGGTGTATATATTATTTCCATCTACTTTAACATCATAAACATAATTATCATCACCACTATCTATATTTGTTAACAAATTCACTTCCAAAGATCCATCCCATTGATAAATAAGAACACCGTCATTACCCGCTGCAAGTGCTAAAAAACTATTACCAGCATCAATCGCATTAATCGAATATCCATCTGCAAATAATAAATTAGCCATAATACTACTATCTGAGTCAAGTAACGCCATGTAACAGCCTCTATCATTATCAAATCCAGCTAATACATAGTTATCTGTGATAAACAGACTTTCAGCTTCCCCACCTTGAACATTAAAATTGTCTTTAAAGGTAAAGGAGTTTTTAATTATTGTATAAACTCCATCACCATTAGTATCCTCAAACACCTCTGCGTCTTCTTCTGTCACCCATGTTCCACATGGTTCTACGCAATCAGCCTCATCTACAAATTCCCCACAAAGCCATGCCAACTCTGGATTAAGTCCATAACATCCAACTCCATCATAAACTCCATTATCATTAGAATCTGTAAATGGCTCAGCTATATAACGCTCATACTTATATATCTCAACACCTAAGCCAGCATCAGCGACGGCTACAATATTATTAAAATAAGATACCTTGGTTGCATCAATGCTAAAATGTAGAGCTGTATTACATGCTGGCTCTGTATCAGGCTCCCAAATTCCATTGCTATCATTAAAATATTCCCTGATCGCAACTGAAGTAGAATAGTTAGAACCTCCTGATGGAGCACCATCTGAATGCTTTTGTAACGTGAATAATAAAGTTGTATCTGGAATATCATTATTTAAAGCTAAATCTCTTATAACAAAACTATTTCCACAAGTTGTAGTAGTTCTATATAAAACTCCTGGGTTATTTAAATCCTCACGAAGAAAAGGATCATAGTCATCATGAATAAATACCATGCCATGCATATTATCTGAGATTAAGACACCTGTTGCAGCATCTCCTTCATCACCTGATACCAGATCTTCTACATGCTGTTCTAGCTCTAGAGATGCATTTCCATTATCATCTTCTAATATATTATATCTTAAATATCCATTATGATTTGCAGCAGCTACCAACATATTATCATCTATATCAATGCCTGTACATTTATCAATCGTTTCATAGTGAACTTCACTAATTATATAATTTTCCTGTACAAAAACATTTGGCTCTTTACAAGAAAACAGAAATAATAACATAAAAATATATACTTTCATTTATACTCCTCTAAAAAAGAAAATCTAAGTGTGTATTAAAAACAATTTTATATATAAACTCTAATTTTTCAAAACTTTTTAAATCTGAAACAGTAGTTGGATACGGAGTATCTGTACCTCCAAAATAATTAACCCTAAAATCAGAAAAAACATTTCTATCCCTATGCTTTATTTTAAATTGATGCGATAAATTATCATTAATTTTTTTCTCTAACCAAAAAGATAAATTATACTCGATATGCTTTCGACCTGCATGGATAGGGTCATCCAATGATTCTTCATTGTAAGCTCTATTTTTAATAACTGATGATACTCCAAATCTATCTATTAGAGATATTGATTTAATTCTTTTATTAGCACTATAACCAAATGTGTATTCTTTATACGACCTATCATAAAGAGATGATTCATAACCTGAATTATAAGATATATTATCTCCTATTGCATAAGATACCCAGAATGAATTATTCATCCTAAAATAGCTAGAGTTTAATCTAAAATGCCATTGATCAATTACGGTATCATACTCAGTAAAATCGATATTATAGTAAAGATTTGTTCTAGTATACTTCACTCTTGCCCATATTTTTTTTACTATTGGATTTGAGAACGAAATTATAAATGATTCAGAAGAGAAAATACATTCAGAATAGTTTTTATCATTTGAGTCATGATCAATATAGTTTCTAAGATAATATTCAGGTAAATATCTATGAGAAAATTTCAACCATCTGTATGATCCTAACTTAACTCCAAATTCTGTGTAAATAATATTGTAAGATTTTTCAGTTGTTCCAAAATAATGATTCCTTAGCAATGAAAAATTAAATTGAGTCTTATTTTTTTTTATCAAATGAGGACTATAGCTAATACTTATTTTGGGAACCATATAGCTAGCATCAAATGTATCTGAATTAATAATAGGAATAGTATTTTGAAATTGAAATTCTTTTTCAAAATCTGATAACCTAAATATATTACTATCATAGCCAGTAGACAAAGAGTAGGTTGTATATATAGGAACATTAAGTCTCTCTAAAAAAGCTTGAGACATTAGAGATGAAGTCATAGCAAAAAGTAGAAAAACGATAACTCTACTATTTGTCATACTGCTTTACCTTTAAATAAATTGGCTTATTCTTATTAGATAAATCACCTCTTCTTACTGTATAGTAATGTTTGCCTTTAGGAACATTGATCCAGCACGTCTTCCACTTACCCACTTTTTCTTTTGATGTTTTTAAGTAACTTATATTAGATGCATCTGAGTTAAAGGAGTAAGTTCCAATATCTAAACCATCTTCTTTTACAAATAAAGTGTAATTATTTTCATCTAAGTTTAAAGATGGATTACCTAAACGAGTAAAAATTCTTATTGATGTCGGGCCCTCTACTTCAAATTGATATTCATTTTTCTTTGATGAAAGTTTATACCAATAGCTCGATTTACTTTCTCCTTTAGCCCTTTTTGTTTCAATAATATATTTTGATTCTTTATTAATTGAGTTTAATCCTATAGAAGAATATTTATTTCTATTGATTTTACTGATCTGAGATCTCACAATTATATTTTTATTACCAGTAATTTTAATATTTTGAAATTCACTAGCAAGCATATCTACAAACCAGATACCAGGTTGTGTAGGAACTCTTCCATATTTACCTTTTATATTCAGCTTACTTTTTGGCTTTATATAACGAAGAGTTCTAGATGACTTATCATTTAATTTTAATTTGATTTTAAAATCTTCTTTACCCTTTGATTCAGAGGGTGTAACAGCTCTTATGAAAAATTTTATTCTAACTGAATCACCATTAGAATACCCCTCACCCAAATCATTAAATTGAAGTCCATCTTTTTTAAAATGATAGTATATATATTCTTTCTTATCTTTATTAAGTATAATGGATGATCCATTAGTAGGAATTAATGTTTTTGAAAATATAAATGATAAGCAAAATAGAATTAAAATTTTATTCAACTGGTTCATTATGTATCTCTTCCATTTTTTTATTTACTTGTGATATGCTACTTAAAACGACCCATACTAAGGTTGATAGCGATATAATCAAACATAACCAAACTACCAATCTATGATGAGGAGTCCTTATGCCAAATAATTCACCAAATCCAACCTCCATACTCATTGAATTATAACTATCATCAGAATATGGCAGGTCATACCAATCACACAAGTTATTAATATTTTTAATGTTAATCACAGGGATATTTAATTCTTCTGAAAACTTTTGTATTACAGGAATAATGTCATTTATATCCTTATCTATTAAATCCTCATCAAAAGCATTGTTAATTGCTTCTTCCATATCAGAATCTTTTTCAAGGTTTAAACCGGGTAAAAATAATCTCATGGTTGTAGAATCTCCTAAGCTTGCGGCAGATCCTCCTATACTTACATAAGCTTTATAATTTTTACTTTTTGCTAAATAAAGCTCCATTCTTTTTTCTATTGATTCAGATAGAGAAGATGATTCAATAATACTATAATTATTATCCGCAATTCTCATTTTTAACAACTCTTTAATATCACTAGACAATTCATCTGCTCTATCCTGATCTCCCCCTAATGAAAAAGCTGAGCTTCTATATTCAAAGATATTACCATATAGATGATTCTCGATATCTGCCCATGTCATATTAATCTGATTAGCTCCCCATGAAGATGAACCAATTGAGCTAATAATAACAGGATATATATTTACGGCTTTACAAGCAGCCAATAAAGCAATATTAGCCCCTGGAAATGAACCTGTATAACTTACAGCAATAGTATCTACTTTATTAGGATTCAGCAAAGATGAGTCGATCTCTGAAAATAATTGAATAAATAATGCTGAAAAATTAGGGTTTGTAACTGCTACCTTTGAATATAATGAGCCTTCTTTTGTAGTTATAGATGATGAAGTAGAATCAACACCTATAATTCCAGAATCAAATCTATCATACGATAAAGATTGGGTTGAAAGACTAGGAATCTTATCATTAGAAAAGTTTTTTGTTGACCGCAATGCATCTTTCATGATTTGAGCAGATTTAATTTTAGCATCATAATGCTCAAATGCCTTGAACTCGTAGGATATATAGGATATGTAAACTAATAGTAAATTAATAACTGCAACAAAAACTAAGACGCTTGTTCTTTTTATATATGGTCTAAACATATTTACCTAAAACCATTAATATTAAATTTATCAAACTTGAAATAATTAGAATTGTAGAAATTGTAGACAAGACTCCCTGTCTATCCATCCAACTAGATATAAGCCCTGGAATTAACCAGCCAATATAAATCATTTCTCCAGAATAACTTGCCAAAAAACTATTAAAATCATATAAACTAGTACTCATATAAACAATGAGATTAGATAGAAAAAAATCCCCACCAGGCTTATATGTTATAAAATATACAGGGATATCTCTAATAAAAGATCCTAGAGTAAAAGATAGAAGCAAACAAAATACTAATCTTCTTTTTCCATATATAATAATAAATCTTGATAGAAAATTGAGGATAAGCAAGGTTAGAAGACTAATACAAAAAGTGAATATCACAGCATAAGGGTTATGAAGTGAGAGAGCGATATAACCAGGAACAATAAGTCCTCCCGCTGTAACACCCACTGATTCAGTAAGTACTAAGCTAATAATCATACCCAACCCTATTGCTATAGCAGGATGATCAAGCATTTTTAAACTCCCTTAATCGTTTTATAAAGCTTTCACCCCATCCAACTATATTACCAATACCAATTATAGCATAATCATCTAATTCTGACATTTTATTAATAATCAATCCCATATCATCATCATTTAAAAATAAGGAGAATTTAATATTTTTATTATAATTAACTCTATCTGTAATATCATTATCTAAATTATCACCTCTAATAATTAAGTAATCTGGAGCTATATCTTTAAACACCAGATCAAGAAGCTGTTGTGTTCTAAGCTGTCTATCAGTTCGAGTATTAAGGAAAATAGCAATTTTTTTCTTGCCATTATAATGCTCTTTAATAATATCTAAAGTTCTAAGAGTTGAATTAGGATCATTTGCTGCAAAAGCATTAACAAAGTCAATAGATGATTTATTGATATTCAATTTAAGAATAGATAATGCCCCAGGGTCAGGGTTTGTATTTTTCATACCATTAATTGCATCTTTTTTGCTAACACCAACACTCTGACAGACACCTAGAGCTAAAGCTATATTATCTGGATGTTCAATAAAGGGGAAACCTTCTAAATATTTTTTATTCATATACTTTGAATCACAAATATTAATTTCACTATTATTACTAATAGCTTTATTAATAATTGGAGCTACGGAATCTGTTTCTGAAGTGAATACTTTTTCATTTATCGGAATTGTATTAGATAAAGATTTTGCAATATGAGTATGACTATATCCCATTTCTTCAAGATGATCTGCTCTCACATTGGTAATCACACAATAATTTGATTGTAAAATTTTATGTTCTGACACCCATTGATATTGAGGTTGGACTGCCATACATTCCATGACAATTGCCTTAGGCTTATATTTTGAAAATCGAGCGATCATTCTAATTTGTTCTCCAATAGAGGCAGGCCTAAATCTTTGAATGATATGATCATCGCCTAAACTATCGATAAATCTCGGAGAAGATCCTGTGGTTTTAGCTACCGTTTGAATTCCTCCACCTCTTAAACCAGCTGCTATTAATCGAGTAACACTAGACTTTCCTCTGGTACCATTAACATGAATTCTAATAGGGATTTTTCTGATTGCATTATTGTGTAATTTAGATTCAACTAAACCTAGTAGAATTAATGTTAATAAAATAACAAGGAGTGAAAGAGTAACTACTGGCAATGTTAACCTTTAATATTCTAAAATTAAATTAATCATCAAAATAACATCTAAAATATTAATAGTCCCATCTTCATCCATATCCGCAACAAATTGACTGATAGCATCCAGCTCTTCAATGACCAAAATATGATTAATAACCATAATAATATCCAAAATATTAACTTCATCATCTTGATTAACATCTCCAGAAGAAAGCACTGTAGTATTTCTAGTTGTAATAAATATCGCACTTTCATCTTGTAAGTGAGCTGCAGCATCAGGATATTTATTATCAAAAGTATATTCTAAACCAACTGTTGCTTGATGATTCTCTATACCTACAGTAGAATAGCAACCATGATATGGAGTATATTGAGAATAATCACCATTCGTGGTATTATTAAATTCTTTATACTGAATTTTAATTTCATCATCCCCTGTTGGAGTTATAGAATTGTATAAAATAACTTGAAACGTCTGAATATCATTATGCTGTTTTGTAAGCATATTAGACCATTCAATAATAACATAATCTTCATTTAAATATTTAAATACTTTCGAATTTTGACTTCCTGTAGTTTTCAAATCATCCCAAAATGCTGCGACCATTGGAGATGGTCCTCCTGGGCCTGGCAATTGATAATTTCTAAAAGACTCCATATTTGAATGACCAAATGCTATCCAACCATTTGCACTAACAGAAATTTCGTCATAATCTTCTCCATAAAATGTAAATATAAAAGGAAGATCAACATATTTAGTACTATTAACTACACTACCATCTCCATTACCTGAGTGCTCAATACCTAAATCTACCCCTTCTCCCCCTTGACTGGGATCAATTTCAATCCAATCATAAAAGGGCATTAAACTATAGCCAATATCTGTCCAATCATATATGTAGTATCCATATGAATCAGGACCGAGGGGGTCGTGTTCATCTGCAACTCCAACAGTGATATTTAAATTAATATCCTGATTAAACCCACTATTATTATATATATTAATATTAAAATTAAATACAGAGCCATCAATAATGTCTTCTCCAAATTCAATAACTAATGGATTTAAAATAACTTGTGATTGACCGGGATAAATATCACCAATGAATGCTTCATCCTGAATGAAATTAATCAATGAACTAGCAATATCGATACTTATATAAGAATCTATCAACTCTTGTTCCCCTGTATTGGTAAAAACAAAATCAAGCTCCACTATATCACCAGGGTTAGGCATAACAGTTACAGGCATAAGATTAATATTTGGAGATATAACATCAAACGGAACATTAAAACTCCAGCCATCATTCATATCGCTATTATTGATAGTTAAATTTAAATCTAATAAATCGCTAGCTATTAAATCTTCATGTATATATATCTCGATAGGCCCTACTGTAGTTGGTATAAAAGGTGATAAATTATCTATAGTAAAAGTATCATCCAAAATATCTAATTTATCTGAATTGGTTGATACATGCCCTTCTAAAGAAGAAATTGATGAAGTTGAAAGGTTATCTAAATTAAAAAAGATATTTACAATTTCACCTGGCTGCGCAATACCATCAATAGAATTTTGGTTCTCCGGATTATCATCATAAACATAAAACATCGTTTGTTGATTGATCTGAATATTTGCACTTTCAGAGTCTACTAAAATTAAATCACTAAAAGGAATGTAATTGTCCTTAATAACAGTAATTTTAGCATTAGAGTCTATAGAGTTATCGCAATATATAGATGCAAATCCATTTTCGTCTGTATAAGAATAATAGACTTCTTCTTCATCTATATAAATAACAACTCTCGCATCCCCTAGAGGCTGACCTTCATCGTCAACAATATTAACACTTATTAAATCAGTACCTATATTAATCGTTGACGGATATGAAACATTAATAGATTTTGGCGTGTCTGTCCATAAATGTAACACGGGGTCACCCATAAGGTTATTCCAGTGCGTAAATTTGTATGTCATTTGATAGGGATCTTCTGGATATGTATTATAGAGTGATAACTTACCATTTACAAGAGCAGCGCCAGCTGTTCTTAAATTTTTTGAAAAAATCCCATCATATATACCCATATCTAAAATATTATTAGGTACTGTATGAGTAGAGGATGTTGCTGTACCTACCGCAGCAACACCACCCTTAGGATTAGCTACAGAGCCCGCCCTAATAAAACTTTCTGATATAGCAGTGCCACTAAATCCACCGGTTGCGCATGTAATAAAAGTAACAAAAGGAGTCATATATCCATTGTTAGCATTATTAATATGAGATGAGCCAAAGCCACTTGTACCAATATACCCTCTATAATTAAAATAAAGTATACCTTCTTCTAAACGATTTTGCATCCAACTACTATAACTACATACATAGCATGTTTCAATATCATTAAAATCAAATGCATTTAACATATTTTCTACGTATTCATTAGTTATTATAGCTGAGTTTCCAGTTGCAGATGGATCACCAACAAGCGCTGCGCTTTCATACCAATTTGTTCCAGTATAATCAATAAAAGTAGCTTTTTCATATGCTAATGTTTTATTTATTATATTTGATAAATCACTAGAGCTATTTGCTGAAATTCTTCCAATAAACATTTCTGGCAACAAATCATTTCCATCAATTAATGTATAAGGATAATCACTTTCTCCTCCAGACGCATTTGAATATCCTACTTGATAGCTTCCACCCGTATCCCCAACCAAAACTATATACTCTGGCGGATACTCCCATGTATAGTAAGCATTTTCTATATAGCTTTTAATTGAACTTTGACTTGTTCCTGTTGCACTCGTATTGGCAGTATACACTTTATAGCCTTGCTCTCTTCTCCATTGCACTAAATCTTGAAAATAACTATTGGAAGCAGAGCTTCCACCACATATATATAGTATAGAACCAAAATCATCTACAACTCTACTACTAACATCAAGATTAACAACCATGCTCTCTAGCAGTTTCTCAAATTCTCTTGATATGGGAACAACGTGATTGCCATCTGATTCATTGAAATTTTCTTCTTCTAAAATGAATATTTCAACTTCTTCAATAACTTCAAGAGATTTGTTTTCATAGTCATATTGGATAGGAAAATATAAAATCTTAGCCAAATCAACGCCTCGCATAGTCATCGTCTCAGAAAAACTAAAATTATCAACTATAGATTGATCTAATTCTATATTAACATCAGAGATATGGTAAGATTCAGTAATATTATACGATATAGAATAATCAATATTATTATCAACCATATATAAAGCTGAAAATGGTTTAATACCTATATCATATAAAAAATCTACGTCTACATGATACTGATTATTCAGCTTTTCTAATAAATCATTATCATCAATATCAACATTAACAGTTAAGCTTTTCAAGGCTTGATTAAAATTATAATTATACGCGTTCGCATTATCATCTATTGAAAAAGCAACATTAAATAAAAAAATCAAAGCAACAATCTTTGGCATAAGATCCCCTTTAGTTTTAAATAGTTTAGATACAAAGAATTTAATCAAAATAGAAGAACTATCTAAGATAACTTTGTTACAACTTGTAATGCAAATAAAAATGCTTATGTAGTAATTATGTAGTAAGTTCTCGATATTTTTTTATTTATAATTTATTCAAAATTATAGTTAGCTAATTTTATAGATTTTAATAAATTAGGGGATACCAAAATTTTTATATATAAAATCTAATTAAGGAGATTAAAACTGTGAAAAATTTTAAAAAATATTTAAATGGTTTTACTTTAGTTGAAATTCTTATAGTAGTTGTTATTGTTGGAATATTAGCAGCAATTGCTATTCCTACATACTATAGCTATGTGAAAAAAGGATATGCGACTGAGGCTAAAACTCAACTTAAAAGTATTGTTCAAGCCGCTGATATGTACTATTCTGAAAGAGGCGAGGCTGCTCCAGACGTAGAAACGATGGAAGCAGAAGGATTTATTGAAATTAAACAATCCGTAAAAAATAAATGGGAGTTTGAGCTTAATCTAGACCCTACTGGTGATGGCGGCTCATGTACTGCAACAAGCACAGAAGAAATGTCAGGTGGCGCTGGAGAAGTGGTTACATATGATGTAGCAACTGGGAAGTTCACCGGATATGGACAAGGAACACAGGAGTAAATTTTGGCTATATCAATTAAAGAGCTTTTAGGCTACGCACTAGATAGCGGAGCCTCAGATCTTCATCTTAGCGTAGGGAACATCCCTATGCTAAGAATACACGGAGAGATGAAGCAGATTAAATCCCCCCCACTAGATTTGAAGTCTATGGAAAAAATTAGAGATGAAGTCTTAAACTCAAATCAGCAAAAAGCCTTTAAAGATATGCTTGAAATTGACTTTTCTGCAGAATTAAAAGGAAAGGGAAGATTTAGAGTTAATTTTTTTAATCAAATAAATGGTTTATCTGCAGTATTTAGAACGATTTCTAATGTTATTTTAAATTCTGAGGAATTAGGTGTACCTCCAATACTTAATTCTCTAGCAATGAAAAATCGAGGCCTTATTCTCCTTACTGGTCCCACTGGAAGTGGTAAGTCTACAACTCTAGCTGCGATGGTTGACCATATAAATGAAAATAAAAATTGTCATATCATAACAATTGAAGACCCAGTAGAATATTACCATACATCAAAAAATTGTCTTATAAATCAAAGAGAGGTAGGTCATTCAACTCATTCATTTTCTAATGCGTTAAGATCTTCCTTAAGAGAAGATCCAGATGTTATCCTAGTTGGAGAAATGCGCGATCTTGAAACAATCCAATTAGCTTTAACTGCAGCTGAAACAGGACATCTTGTATTATCAACTTTACATACTTCAAGTGCTGTAAAAACGGTAGATAGGATTATCGATGTTTTTCCATCAGGACAAAAATCTCAAATTAGATCAATGTTATCAGAAAGTCTTGTGGCAATTGTTGCGCAAAAATTACTTCAAAATAAGGATGGCGATGGACGTGTTCCAGCAAGTGAAATAATGATAGCAAACCCTGCGGTAAGAAACCTTATAAGAGAAGATAAAATATATCAAATTCCTTCTCTAATACAATCTGGAAGTAAAGAAGGTATGCAAACATTAGACCAAGACTTACAAAGACTTCTAACTCAAGGTTTAATTAATAGAGAAGATGCCCTCAGTATCGCTGAAGACCCTGAATTATTCCAAAAAGGTATTTTTTAGTTCAATGAAAGCTAAGAGATTCTATAATGGCTTTACTATTGTAGAGCTGATGATAGGATTACTTTTTACAGTAATGGCCGGAGGTGCAATTATTGTAGGTACGGGTCATTACTATAAAACAATCAGTAACCTCAAGTTGAAAGAAGCTGCATATGAAAAATTAAAAGGGTATACTGAATATCAAAAAGGGAAAATTGCAGCAGGAGATATAAGGAATAATAGCTGTGAATCTGGTGAAGATTTATGTCTTGGTTCAATTGGAGAAGATGAAGAGTGTACATTCGAAGCTAATGATTTATGCTTTTACATATCTGAATCGATAGGATCTCAAAATTCAAAAGCAAAAAGATATGAATTATTAACAACTATAAAATGGAATAATATAAATGAAGAAGAAAAAGAAATGAGTTTTTATGCAATTCAAATCGTTTATTAAAAAAAACATTCTTCATAAATCTTTAAGTGGTTTTAGCTTAATTGAGTTTATTGTTTCATTATCAATTATGACAATTGGCTTTCTAGGAATTATGACTCTTTATATAGATGTCGTAAAAAATTACACTCAAACTCAATTTATAGAGGAAACTCGTTTTGCACTTTCCTCGCAAATAGAAGCAATTAGTGAAGATATTAGAAACGCCAATAAAGTAGAGGTTATACCTGGATTTAGAACTAGAATTAAAATTGAAGATGATATAGTATACTCCTGTTCTAATAGTGAGGGACTCTTAAAAGATGGAAGTCAAACTGGTTTTTATGGAAGTACTATTAAACAATTATTTGAAAATAACGATGTCTATACATTAGAAGTTAAATGCGATGAATTCGATTGCAAAAAAAGCTTATCATCCATGGGTAATGAAAAAAAACTTCGTGATAATTTTTATACCCTTACCGCAGAATTCGAATTAACATCACAAATAAATCCAGACTTCTTAAAAACATATAAATTTAAACGGGATATATTTACACAAAATATGTTCTCTATACCTAGTGATGATGAAAATTAATAACAAAAAGTACTCAAGCAAGGGACTCATACTCCCTACTACTTTAGTATTAACTTTTTCAAGTTTTTGGATTATTTCAGGCTACTTGTGGTGGCTTGATGATAAGATTAATGAATTAGAATATAAAATTGCAGTGACTAAAGCAACATATAATGCAGAAAGTGGAATTGCAGATTTTGTCTATCCATTTTTAATTAATACTGGATTTACAAAAGATACTTTATACAAACCAGAAGATGCTGGAGGAATTATTAATCCATATTTAGATAGTGAAATTAGCTTTCCTGGATCAGAAGTTTTTATGGGAAGTTATGATGCCGATGCGTCTAATTGGGGATATGATGAGATTACAAACGATTCTATAAGATATAATTTTATAAAATCAAGTGCCATAAGTTCTGGAAAAATACGAGGTGTTGCTTATTGGGGGCCTCTTAACTCAGATGGTAGCTGCTGTAAATCAAAGGTTACAAGAACTTCAGAGTTATCTGTATCCTCAGATGGGTGGGGACGATACATGTATTATACGGCATCTGAAAGTGCTGGCGGAGGACCCTGGACTTTTGATCCACCATACTTAACTGATGCAGACCGAAGATCAGTATGCTTTTGGGGACCAGATGTAATGCAAGGAGTTGTACAATCAAATTCTTTACTTACATTCTGTGGCAGCGGAGGGTGTCCTGATTTCTCTGATGCAAGTTGGTACTTTTCTCCAGGCTTTGATGGACCTGAGGATTGGGGGCAGTGCTCTAATGAATACTATACTCTTTTTCAAACACAAGATTCTGAGGAAATAGATACTCTAACAACATGTCAATATCAATTTCCTCCTAATATGGCTTCAAGCTATGATGATGCAAATATAGTGATTGAGGCAGACTACATGCTTAGAGCAAGCAATGGAACAGGGCTGAAAGATACTTTGATTATGACTGATATAGAGTTTTTCCCGAATGGTGGAGTTCAAGTTTATCAGTGGTGGTATCTAATGCCTCCACATTTGAAAAAATATAAAGGAAATCAGGCAACAAATAATCCATCAGATTTTATTGAACTAACTGACTATGATCAACAACACCCAAAGCCTCATCATATTGATGGTTTTGATGAATTGTTTGAAGAAATTACTGGAAATAGTTGGACTGAATATAATTATTGGGATGATCAAGCTGATAATTTTTCATTTTTAAACCAAATTTGTAATACTACAAATTTTTCAAATCAAGCATTCCCTATGAATAACATTACATGCAAGCATTATCTAGATTCGTTAAGAGCATATCATGGAAAAGATGTGAGCACAAGTAATGGGTTCGAATCATATATGAATCCATCTATATCTGGTCACCATGGAATTGTTGGACAGCATTTTGATTTTCATAATGGGATTGATCAAAATGGAAATGGTCAAATAGAAGATTCATTGCTTGTTTATGATGAGTATTTTAGTTATAATGTGCCTTCAGTAATTTATGTAAAAGGAGGCCCTGTGAGAGTTAGAGGCACATATAAAGGTCAATGGACTGTTCTAACAGACTCAGAAACAGAATATCAAAGACATGCTTGGAGAGATACTCTAGAGCAAAGCCCTCCTATTGATAAAGTATTAAATAACATATATATAGTAGATGACTTAATTAACGCTGATTCCTTTAATGGTAATATGGGAGGACTATTACAACCAGATGAAGAAACTTGTCGTGGAGGAAGCGATAATGTTATGGGGCTTTTATCTGGTGCCAATATAGTTGTTGCGAGTACAAGGGAAAACGGACTAGGGGATGGTGCCGGATCGTGTTCTACAGTGGCTAGTTGCAATCAAAATATTTCATCTGTAAAAATTAATGCTGCTATGATGGCGCTTGATGAATCATTTGTAGTTCAATATTGGCAAAATTCAACAGCCAATCAAGCTGCTACTAACTATAATCCTTTAAATTATGAATCAAGCTGGTGGAATGGGGTAGTTGGTGAAACTAGTCCTACTAATGATGACTTCTACGAAGGTGCAAGTCAACCAGGGGATGCGCAAGACCCCCCAGGAGCAGATGGAAGAGGTCGAATAAAATCTAATGATAACAATATTTTTCCTTCCCAAACTCAAGATAGGCGGGGTGTTATATATTTATGGGGTGGTGTTGTCCAGAAAAATCGTGGATATGTTAGAAGATCAGCAAATAGTCCTTACGGAAATGCAGAAGTAGGCTATGTAACTAAAGATTATAACTTTGATGATAACGTCCGATGTAATGAGCCTCCAGGGTGGCCTCCTCTTCAATGCCTAGGTGACTCAACTGAGGTAGATGTTACAATAATAGGCTCTATTACTAAAAAGAATTAAGGAAATAATAATGTCGATAAGTTTAGATATAGGAACAAATGAAGTTAAATTAATTGAACTTGAAAGAGTTAATGATGATGCTGCTGTAATTAGATTTTTTTCTAAGCCTACTATGAGTGATATGGATTCTTTTGATCCTGAAAAATTAGAAAAAGCTAATTGGGTGGCATGCATAAAAGAGCTCCTTGAAGAGATAAAGTTAAATCCCAAAAAAATAAAAACTATTATTACTGCTATATCAGGGAAAAATTTATCTATCAAAGAAATTACCACTTTAGAAATGAAAGAAGAGGAATTGCTGCAATCCCTAGAGTTTGAAGCAAAAAAACATATTCCTCTTGATGGAACAGAAGCTGTTATGGACTATCATATAAAAGGTAGTAATAATAGTGAGATTGATAAAATAAATGTGATATTAGTTGCTACTACTAAAAATATAATTAAGCAATTTGACTCAATCGTTAGAGAGTCAGGATTTAAAAATTCAATTTTTGATGCTGAGCCTATTGCTCTTGTAAACTGTATGGCGCATAACTATGGGAAAAGCGAAGAAGGTATAGATGTAATTCTTGATATTGGTTCTAATAGTACAACTTTAGTTGTATCGAGTGATGAAAATACATTTTTCACAAGAGAAATAGATATAGCAGGTTTTCATATCATCAAAGAAATAATGAAAAAATATAATACAAACTACCTAGATGCAGAAAATATTTTAAAAGAAAATGGTATAAACGCACTAGGATCTACAGAGGAAGAAGAAGATACCTTTAGTTTACAAGTAGCTGAAAAAACAATTATATCAAGTTTAATTGATGAGGTAAGAAAATCACTTAGATATTATGTTAAATCAAATAACGGAAATGCAAACTTTAAAAGGTTATTCATATGTGGTGGGTATGCTCAAATGGATGGGCTAAAAGACCAATTGAAAGATGAGCTTAGAATAGATGTAGAAATTTTAAACCCATTCAATAAAATAGAAAGTGATATAAAAATTGACAACCCGACAAAATATTGTGTTGCTGTTGGATTAGCTCTAAGAGGACTTTTACAGTGAAATCTGAAAATTTTATATTAATAAATTTAAATCAAAATATTAGTAGAGCACGTAAGGTTGCTCAAAAAGAGCAAAGAGATAAATGGATTATATTTGGACTAATCTGCCTTTCTTTTATAGGCTTAACTGCTTGGTTTTTTCAAATTAACAATAATTTCAACAAACTTATTCAAGCCAGAGAAGGTACTATTGAAAATATTAAATCTACAACTGCAAAACTAAAAAAAGATGCTAAGATAAATTTATCAAAAGGAGATATCATATCGTCTTATGACTTAGGGAAAAGACACATTCCATGGTCTAGAAAATTAATTCAATTATCTGAAATGACTCCTTATAATATGTGTATTACAAATTTAGTTTATGATACAAAATTCTTATATATATCAGCTATTTCTAAGATTGAAGATGAGAACCAAAAAGAGCAGCAAATATTAAATGATTTCATGAGTCTTATAAAGAGCAATGAAGATTTTTATAAAGAATTTGATAAAATTAAAATTAAAAAATCAACAAAAGTAGAAAGAGATAGTCAATCATATCTATCATTTGAAATCTCTGCCAAATTAAAAAAGAAATTAAAGAATAGAATGGATGAAATTCCTGTTGGGTTAATAGATGATTTAAATAATATTGATAAAGAAGAGAGGAAAAGTAAACCTAAAACTGAGAGTAAACAAAAGAAGAAAGAAGAAGAAAAAAAACCTAAATATTCTGATGATAGTATTAGACTAGCAAAAGCAATCAATATTACTAATGGAAACGACCCCAGTGGTTCAAAAGAAGTGAAGCAATTTCAACAAGAATTAAATATCTATTCTAGCGATGATATACAATATGGTTACTGGGATTCAAAAACAATTTTAGTATATAATGATGTTCTTGAAATAAAAGCAGAAACAAGCTGGGAAAAAGAATATAAAAATATTAATAAGATGTTAGCAGGTGTGGAAGAAAAATCAAATAAAAATCAAAATTCTAAAGCTGAAAAAAATAATACTCGTGATAAAAACGGATATGATAAGCTAACAATTAAAATTGCCTATGAAATAGCAGGGCAGATAGGTGCAGGGGCTCAAATTCCGGACTTAGATCTTATAAAAAGGTTTCAAGAACTAACTTATATTGCTACAGAAAATGATTCTTGGTATGGAATCTTTAATAATGAAACAATAGAAAAGCTTGGGGAAGTAATGAGGACACAAGAATGAAAAGAAATATAATACTTCTATCTCTAACTATTATTTTTATTATATCATCTTTTTTACTGAGGACTATAATGTTTTCTGATAAACCCGAGCAAATTGTTGATTTAGAGGGAATACAAAAATCAGCAAATGAAAAATATATTACAGCTCAAATATTATCTCAAAGTTTAGATAATGTTTATAGATTATTTGAAGTCAATCTTGCAGCAAGTAAAAATGATAAGCTTAATGAAGAAGCCTCAGTTGATTTTATCAATACATTAACAGATATACTCTTTGAATTAAAAATTGATGTAATTGAAATGAAGCCTATGGATAAATATAGAAGTGGAAAATATACATATATTCCATATAGACTAAAACTTTCTTGTGATTTTGAGAAGTTTGGGAAATTCGTATCTGAACTTGAACGTAATGAAAGATTAATTGCAATTGGAGAGTTTGAATATAGTAATTCTCCTGAAAATGTCAGGCGCAGCTCTGCATTAACTGAACTACCTGATGCTCTAATTGAAATGGAAATAGCAACAATAACCTTAAATAAATCTAAAAAATGAACAAAAGAGAAAACTTACTTTGGCAGATTATCTTAATAATTGCTTCCTTTGCAATTATTTATAATGGATATGTACTCTATAATATGAATACTGAAATGATATCATTATGGGAAAAATATGAAAAGGAAGACATCGGAACAGATAAAAAACTTCAAAATAAAGTTGAAAGGCTAGAAAAAAGCCTTCAAGATAAAAAAGAATTTAAATTTAAAATGAGACAAAATCCATCTGATTTATCAGCAGTGATTAATTTTGATGGATTAAATTCTATGGGAATTTTTAGACACTTTAAACTACAAAGTATTTGGTACAGTAAAAGAAGAGGTAAATATATGGCTCAACTTGAAACAACTACATCTTCTAACTATTACTCTGAAAAAGATACCTTAGCAGGTGGAACTATTTCAAAAATAACTGAAGAAGCAGTTATTTTTGAAAAGGATGGGGAAATATTTAAATATGAACAAGGGGAAGATTAAATAATGAAAATAAAAAAATATACGATTTCATACATATTCATTTTATTAATATCGAGTATTTTATATACTCAAACAGATGAAATAACACCTACAATCACAATACATGCAGTGGAATCTAGTCTTCCTAGTGTTTTATCAATATTAGCTGATGAAAGTGGATATAATATTGTTACAGGACCTAAAGTAAATAGTTCAGAAAAAATCACAATTCACCTTGAAGATGTCCCAATTGATCAGGCTATTGATATGGTGGTTAGAGCAGCTGGGTTAAGCTATGAAATTGTTGGAAATTCAATTTTAGTCGCAAATAAGGAACGATTAAATAGTGATGTAGGGACGGTACCCCATGTTATATCATTAAAGTATGCCAATGCTGAAGAAGTTGCATCACTGCTTCAAACTATAACTGAAAAAATAACTTTAGATAAATCGGGAAATAGTCTATTAGTTAATGTTAGTCCAAAAAAACTAGCTGAAATTGAAAGTATAATAGAAGATATAGATAAGCCTGCAGTTCAGATAATGCTAGAAGCTAAATTAATTGAAGTAACACTATCAGATGAAGATAAAGAAGGTATTGATTGGGCTAAGCTATCAAGTTTAACGGCTATTATTGCAGAAACGGGTAATCCTGTTAATTTAGGTGGAGGAGCTGTATCTGGATCTTTATTGCCGGGAGGAACTTTTGAGGTCTCTGAAGATGGTTCGGTAATTGAAACTTTGGGTGCTTTAACAACAGAGCAGATTCCAGCGGAAATGTACTTTGTTAGACTTGATGGTAGTACTCCTGCACTTAGCCGTCAATTAAATGCATTTGATGTCACTTTGGATTTTTTAATGAAAAATAATAAAGCAGAAATCCTCGCAAATTCTCAAGTTGTAACCCTTAATGGGCATCATGCAAAAATAGCTATGGTTGATGTTGTACCATACTTACTATCTAGTGGTGGTGTAGGAGGACAAGTTCAAGTACAAGAAAAAGAAGTAGGAATTAAGCTAGATATCCTTCCAACGGTAAATACTGATGGCTATATAACAACCACCATAACACCAGAAGTTAGCTCAATATATGATTTTATTGGTCCAGATAGAAATATACCTTGGGTGAAGAAAAGAATTTCTAAAACTACAATTAGAGTAATGGATGATCAATCTATTGTTATTGCAGGCCTTATTTCATTAGATAAAAAAATGGTAACATATAAAGTCCCATTATTACATCGTATTCCCTTCCTAGGTGAGCGATTATTTACTCATAATGCTGAAATTGAGACTAAAACAGACTTGGTGATTCAAATCACGCCTAAAATAGTTAAAGACAATTATACTGGTATAGAAAAGAATATTTTGCATGAAGAAACAGAAAAAAGAAGTATCATGATAGATGAAGAACAAAAGCTAATATTAGAAGAAAAGGAAAAGCGTGCAAAAGAACAATTTGATAAGTTAGAAAAAAAACGATTGAAAAAGGAAAAGAAGAAAAAGAAAAAAGAAGAAAGAAAAAATAAAAAGAAGAAAAAGAAGAAAAAATAATAATCATAAATACATTCTTCAATAATTAAAAGTAAGCTAAGGATTAATATGAATAAAACTTTTTTAAAAAAATATAAAATTTTACTAATGAGTATTTTAATGTCTATGATTTCACTTACTTGTGATGATCAGGTTCCAGTAGATGCTCAAGCCCCTACCCTTGACTATAGCATTTCAATAATAACAGAAGTGGTTAATTGCCAAGAAGTAGATTGTCTTGAAGAAATGTGTATTGGTGATGCTGGATGCTCAGATTTCAATGAAGAACAATGCGAGTCTAATGAAGGATTAACTTGTTCTTGGGAAATTCCAAATAATCAAGCTTACAGTGCTGGTGCAAGAAATATAGAAGAGCTAGATGATTTCACTTCATACGAAGGCTATTATTTATTCTTTGAATTAAAACTATTAGATATTGACCAAGAGCCGGTTGAAGGTGCAAGCCTGGTAGTTATTGAAGAGTACTTAGAAGATGGCGCACAACAAGGAACATTTAGAGCTTTTAAAAATAATGATGTAACTAATAGCAGTGGTATTATAAACGGATATTGGAAAGATAGCGGTCAAACTGGGAATTTTATGATAACTGTAAAATATACAGATGAAAATGGAGATGACTATACTCAAGAGCACCCTATTACTGTTCTACCTACATTCAATGTTGTAAATGAGGTTACAATTGCTACTGAAGATAATGAAATACTTATCCTTGATGCTGGGCAAGGGACTACAGCTATTTATGCATATGTAGAAAATGCGACGAACAAGCAACTTGAAAATGTGCCAGTAACTTTTGGAGTAATAGGAGACGGAAAAGGTTCTTTAACTCCTCAAGAAGCATATACACAAGCTGTTGCTACTGAAGATGATGAAGGAAATATATATTATCCTATTTATGCATATTCTATATATACTACTGAGCCTGGAGTTGAGGAGGATGTGGTTGATATTTTTGTTAGTATAGTAGGTGATGATGATAATGTGCTTTATAGCGATACAACGGCGGTTACAGTAACCAATGAAATTGCAGCAGCTGAAGATGATGTGCATTCTTTAACTACAAATTTCGCGCCAAATCAGTTAGTAATGCCTATTTCAGATGCAACTGAAGATTCTACATATAGTATTAACTTAATTGCAACAGTTAAGGATGAAGCCAATGAAGCATTAGCAGATGTAACCATTGACTTTGAAATTTTAACTCCAGAAAATACATCAGCTTCAGTAGGAACCTTGACAACTGGAAGTGTTGAAAGTAATTCTAGTGGGGTTGCGCAAGCGATTATAGAAGTGCAAGAAAGTATTATAGGTAATGAAACTCTATTCAAAGATTCAGTATTAGTAAAAACATCTATTACAAACCCTGAAGACGGCATTAGTATTATTGCAGAAGAAATATCTAAAATTTATATTTATTCAGATGAATATTATGATTTAGAAGTTAGTGTTATGGATGTTGAATACTTAATTAATAATATAATTCCAAATCCATTAGTTATATCAACTGAAGATAATATTGATTCAACCTATATTGTTGAAGTAAATGCTACCGTTAAAGATGAAAATGGTGTTGCAATAGAAAATGTACCTATTAATTTTCAAAGTTTAAATGCAAATATAGGAACACTAGTTGCATCTGACTTATTAAGTGATAGTACAGGAACAGCCACTGGCAGAATTGAAATTCCAGAAAATCAAATAGAAAGCTATGTTAATATGGATATCAGAGTATATATCCCAAATCCTCAGAATGAAGCTGAAACGCTACTAGAGGCTACCGAAACACTTAACGTTTATACAGATAGCTATTTTTCTACTATAGGAGCTTCAGAGCTAATAACTTGGCCTGAGCAAAATGAAGAAATTATTGATAATATAAATATTGAGTATACAACTAACTTGTATGCAAAAGTATTAAATCAAAATGGCGCACAAATGCCAAACATGCCAGTACTATTTCAAAGAACAACTCCAGGCATAGGAGCATTAAATACAAGTGTTGCATATACTGATTCTACAGGAGAAGCTGCTACGGTAGCATTTGTAATCAACCCTAATGAATTAAATGATTTTCCAGCGGATACTACGGTTTCAGTAGATTTTAGTATTTCTTTATACGGCAATCAAGCTGAGGGCCTAACAGCAACAGAATCTTTAACATACCAAATCAATGGTAATACTGATCCTGAGTATAATGTGTCAGAGTTTCATTTTTATCCTGATATTGATGGAATAAGTCATGATTTATATGACCAAACTCAAATTTCAGTTATCGCAAAAGACAATGCAGGTGTTGGTGTATCAAATGTATTGGTAAGATTTGAATTGCAAGAATTTAATTCTAGAGCATCTAATGGTGAATTAAGTGCAGGTTTTGTTTATACATGCTGTAATACTTCTACAGATTCTACCTCTACCCAAATAGATTCAACAGCTATTCAGCAAAATGGTGTTGCATCTGTTACTTATTCCAATATAGAAGGAGGAGCAGATATGCTTAAGGCTTATATTTTAGATCCTTCTAATTCTGATATTATTGCTATTGATAGTATGATGATATCAGTTAATGATGCTTGCCCTGACTGTGTTGAAGAGTTAAACTTATATTCAAAATACTATGAATTACCAACTATAGATTCACAATTTGAGCAAACTGATATCTATGCATTTTACACTGACTCAACAGGAAATCCCGCACAACAAAATTCATTTATCAACTTCCAACCTTGGCAGCAAGATGAAGAAGGTGAATGGATAAATGTTGGTTCAATTAGTCCTGAAAATGCATTTTTTGTTAGTGGTACTGTTAGCGACTTAAATGGAATATTTCCCAATGCTCCACAAGATTCGGCTGTAGTATATGCAAACGCAACATTTAATATGGAGAATGCTTCTGGTCTTGTTAAGATAGTTGGGTCGTACCTATCTCTATCAGATACTTTAGGTGTACAAATAAACTCTACAGGTGCTTCATTTGTTGAAATTATTCCACCATTCCCTAGTACTATTGCTGTACAGGGGAGTCCAGAGCAAGAATCTACAATTATTACAGCAGAAATTAGAGATGGAAATGGAAACCTTGTATCTGATAGTTATATTACTAGATTTACACTAGCCTATCCAGCAGCAATTGCAGGAGTACATTTTAATGGTGAAATTGGAGCGACAGATACATATACTTTATCTTCAAATGGAACTTCATCTATTACTCTTAACTCGGGTCAAATACCTGTTTCTGTTGCTATGACTGTAGAGGTTTATGAAATAGCTGATATTTCATCTGTAGATGATCTGGATAATTTAGATATTATAACTGAAGCCTCCGCCGTGCCTGTGACCGTAGCATCAGGTCCTCCTTCTTCTGCAGTAATTGGATATTCATTTCTTGAAGCACTTAATATAGGTGGTGGATTAACTGAGCTACCAGTGTCAATTATGCTTTGGGATGCATGGTCAAACCCTGTGGCAGATAGTATCTCAGTCTATTTTACACTAAATCCTGTAACAGCTGGTTCAATCATTCCTGAAGCAAAAACAGCAAATTTAAAACCAAATGGTACGGATGAAGATACTTGGCCTGGAGTTGCTTGGACAACTATTCAATATAATGCATCACAGCTTTTTGAGTTTCCTGAAATTATAGCAAATACAACTGGAAATGCATGTTATGATATTGCAGCTCAAGCTTATGATCCAACAATAACATATGATTTATGTGTAGCGCCTGATTATGAATGGCAAACCGAAGTACTTTTAACCTATTCAAGTTTAGATAATATAGTTAGCTATCAAAATGTATGTGTAGATTGCAGTTTAACTCTTGTACCATTATCTGATACTCAATGGGACTTCCAATGTGGGCCAGGTGAATTCACTATAGATGTTAGAGCTCAACTACTTGATTTCTAT
>CEVN01040639.1_pt1 | contig 57828 bp, 46 predicted proteins | sample 427041 | NCBI WGS metagenome assembly CEVN01 (sample SAMEA2623463, study PRJEB7988) | marine metagenome | biome: marine biome (ENVO:00000447); feature: surface water layer (ENVO:00002042); material: "saline water (ENVO:00002010), including plankton (ENVO:xxxxxxxx)" | depth 5 m
AATAAAAGTTATCTACAAAATACAATCTCTGAATCATTTTCATCATGAAACTCATACCCATCACTTGAAAACAACTTAAGATCACTTACACTTGTAATTTTGTTTTTGATAATAAAGTTTACCATTTTTCCTCTTGCTTTTTTTGCAAAAAAAGAAACAACTTTTAGTTTACCATTTTTAAAATCTTTAAATACTGGTGTAACAAATGAATGATTTAAACTCTCTAACTTAATCGCTTTACTGTATTCATTAGAAGCAAGATTTATTAATGTTTCATTACTCTTCATTTCAGATGACAGAGATTTATTTAACTTATCTCCCCAAAATTGATATAAATCATCTCCCATTTTTGTTTTAAGTTTTGTTCCCATTTCTAAACGATAAGGAAGAACGGAATCTAAGGGTTTTAGTAACCCATATAGGCCTGAAATAATTCTTAAATTATTTTGTGCAAACATTAATTCTTCACTATTGAATGAATCTAATTCTATTCCCTGGTAAACATCTCCCTGAAACATATATATTGCTGCATGTATGTCTTTTGACTTTAAATCCCATTTTTGAAACCTATCATAATTTAACTTGGCCAAATTATCGCTTAATCCCATTAGAACCTTAATATCTTCTACAGAGTAGCTTTTCAACTGTTCTGCCAAATACATAGCCTCATCACTAAACTTAATTTGAGAGGAATTACCAATAGTAACACTGTCTGAGGCTATTTTTTTAGCTGGAGAAATTATTATCTTCATTGTTCTTGTATTTTTGTACAAAATTAGTAATTTAATAAATGTATAGCCTACTAAAAAAATACAAACTTAGTGCAATTCATATAATGGTTGTTATACTAGGTTTCACTGGTATACTAGGTAAATTAATCTCATTAGATGCTATTCACCTAGTTTGGTACAGAATGGGGATTGCATTTGTAGCTTTAGCACTTTTTCTCTACATAAAAAATCAACTATTCTCAATAAGTAAAAATAGTTTCTTTAAATTATTAGGTGTAGGTGCTTTAGTTACTATTCATTGGATATGTTTTTTTCAATCAATTAAAGTATCGACTGTATCAGTTGCTGTAGTTTGTATGGCTACATCTTCACTATTCTCTGCTTTAATTGAACCTATATTCTTTAAAAGAAAAATATTAGGATACGAAGTTATAATGGGAATAATTGTTGTTTTAGCTCTTGCATTTGTTATGGGGACAGAAACAAAATATATCTTAGGATATTTTTATGGAATATTAGCTGCTCTTTTCGGAACACTTTTTACTCTTTTTAATGCAAAATACATTAAAGAAATTGGAGCAGCTCAAATTACAATGATTGAAATGCTATCTGGCATACTAATTATAAGTTGCTTGTTTATTTTTCAACAAGATTACAGTATAATTAATACGACAATATCATTAACTGATTTCTATTATCTTTTGATTTTAGCTGTTATCTGTACTGCCTTAGTTTTTGTTTGGATGACAGAAATAATGAGACATGTAAGTCCATACTCATTAATTATGGCAATAAACTTAGAACCAATATATAGTATTTTACTAGCTCTAGTTTTCTTTGGCGAAAATGAACTTATGAGTATTTCATTCTATATTGGTAGCTCGGTAATTATAGGAATTGTATTTCTTGAAGGATATTTAAAAAACAAGCAATAGTTTTTTGTAACTTTCGTTATCATTCTTAATTTTGCATATTAAAAAAAAATAATGAAAAGAATTACAACCATTATACTTATAAATACTTTAGCTTTATTTAGCTTTTCTCAAAATGTCTTTAATCAAAAGCAAGAAAAATATAAAATTACAGGAGAAATTACTGGTCTAAAAGATTCTACAGTAATACTTGCATACTATTTTGGAGGAAAACAATATGCCACAGACACAGCTAATGTCATAAATGGTAAATTTACTTTTAAAGGCGATAAAAAACTTAAAGGAGGGATGTATTTAGTCGTCCTTTCAGAGAGTAAATATTTTGACATAATTGTCTCCGAACAAAATTTTTCATTTACAACAAAATTAAATGATCTAATTGGTTCAATGACTTTTAAAAACTCAAAAGAAAATCCCCCTTTTTATAAATATTTAAATTTTATTATGGAAATGCAAAAAAAAGTTACTCCTATTAGAGAGCAACTTAAATCTGCAGAAGGGGAGATAAAACAAGAATTACAGATAAAAGCTCAAGAAATTGATGAGGAAGTAAAAAAATATCGAAAAGATTTTTTAACAAATAACGCTGATAAATTTTTCTCAAAAATAATACAAGCAACAACAGAAATAGAGATTCCTGAAGCACCTTTAGATAGTACAGGAAATCCAGATAAAAACTTCTCTTACCTATATTACAAAAAGCATTTTTGGGACAACATTGATTTCTCTGACGCAAGAATGTTAAGAACACCTATCTTTTTTAGTAAGATGGATCAATACTTGGATAAACTTACAGCTAAACACCCTGATTCAATTAATATATCAGCTGATATTTTAGTTGAAAAAGCTAGAGCTAATGATGAAATATTTAGATATGTAGTTTCTTATATCACATCTACATATGAACGTTCTAAAATTATGGGAATGGATGCTGTATTTGTACATATGGTAGAAAAATACTATATCACAAATCAGTGCAATTGGGTTGATTCAATTGAATTAGTTAAAATATCGGATAGAGCTCAAAAAATAGCTCCTAATTTAATAGGAAGAAAAGCTGCTGAATTTGTTGACTTTTACGGAAGACCATTTATGAAAGATACATCTGGAATTGTTCATTCTCTTAACGAAATAAACGCTGATTATACCATATTAGTTTTCTTTGGACCAACTTGTGGGCACTGTAAAAAAGAAATCCCCAAAATCAAGCATAATGTAGATTCACTAATATTGTCTGGATATGACATTAAAACTTTTGCAGTAGCAACTGAGTTTGACAAAAAAGAATGGAAGAAATTTATCAAAGAGCAAAAAACTGGATCTTGGATAAATGTAGCTGATATAAATCATGATTCTGAGGGGAATCCCGTTGCAAGTAGTGATTGGAGAGATAAATATGATATCTACTCAACACCTGTTATATATCTATTAGATAGAGAAAAAAAGATTCTTGCAAAAAGAATAACTCACTCTCAAATTGTAGAGATACTTAGTAGACTAGAAAAAAATTAAAGATAAACATGGGTGGCACCACCATCTTTTGTTAGATAAAACCTAAGATTATAATTTCTTAAAATAGTATGCACTTCTTTTTTAAGAACCCCCTCACCAATACCATGAATAATTTCTATTCTATTAATATTACTACTTAAGGCTTTCTTAATCTTTTTGTGACACTCATTTAACTGTATTTGAACAATTTCAAAATTATCCTTGTCATTGTAATTTGATAATAATAATTCTATATGTAAATCAACCTTTAAAACTCTTTGCCTTTTTTGATTCTTTTTTGAACTAAAAGACTTTAATTTAGATTCTTTAGAATTAAAGTTATTGCCATACGAGGCTGCTTTGTCTGTATCTTTCTCAATCTTGACTAAATCGTTTACAGAAACAATCATTTCAAAACCATCTGAAGAAATTACAGTAACCTTAAATGGAGAATTTATTCTTACAATCTCTGCACTAAGATTGTCATTTTTAAAAAGGACTCTATCTCCTATAAAAAAATCCATTAATAATAAATTGAATGAAAAGAAACATCACCATTACTAAACTCAAGTGTTGGCATTGGAAACTTTAAAAATCCAAAAGTATGAAGCACTGAGTTAATTATTTTACTTTTAGTCTTAATCTTGTTTAAATCAACATCAAATGTTAAATAATACTGTCTATATGCCATTGCACTATCAGGATAAGGATCAATCATATTTTCAGCACCATATCCTAAAGCAAAACTCAACCAAGACGGAAATTTTTCTTTATTAATATTTAGAAGTGATTTGATATTAAAGGTAAGCCAATAAGTTTGACCATTATAATCTTTTAAAACTTGTTCATAATAATTACTTCCCAATTGTTCTTCATTCATTGAAGGGAATTTTGTTGAACTATAACTATATTTTAATTGGATTTTTTGTTCATCCCATTTTAATGCTTGTCCAATAGCTAAAAGTGAGCCAGTTGTATTTGCTATTAAATCTCCAGATGAAGCTCCCCATTGCTTTGATGTACCATCTAGAATTTCAATTATAGTTAAGAATAAAGATCCAGTCATACCTCCGTACCAAATAGCATTTTTCCTATTAAATCCCGCCCATTGATATGCTTTAATACCAGCTACTCCACTATAGTATGAAACTGACATATGTCCAATCTTATCCATCTGCAACCATTCTTTATTATCATTAATGAAATGAAAATTACTTCTGGGGTAGCCTGAATACCAAAGTTGATTTAAGGCTACTAAAGAAATTGTATATATACTAGCCTCAGAAATTAATAAAAATTTTTTTCTCTTTTTTTGAAGTAAAGAATTTGAATCATTAATCTCAGTGAATTTATTGTTAATATTAGAAAAATAAAATTCTTGTCCGTTTAGATGGGTAAATATACAGACACATATTATCAATAAGTAATAACGCATTTATAAAATAGTAGACTTACAAGCAGCCAATATATCAAATGCTATACTTTGATTCTTTGCCTCAGCATAAGTTCTTAAAACAGGTTCAGTACCTGAAGGTCTAATCATCAGCCAAGTATCAGCATCAAAAAAATACTTATATCCATCCGTTTTTTCAACTCTTTCAACATTATATTTACCAAACTTTTCAAACTTTCCTAAATTACAATCTTCAATTATTCTAATTTTAGTATCATTATCAATATGTAAATCAATACGCTCAAAAGCAAAAGGACCGATAATTTCATATACTTCAGCAATCAAATCATCTAATGATTTTCCAGATTTAGACATAAACTCAAATAATATTAATCCCATCCAAATCCCATCACGCTCAGGAATATGACCAGCAGTAGCAATACCACCTGACTCCTCCCCTCCTAATAAAACATCCTCTTTAACCATTTTTCCGGCAATATGTTTAAAGCCAATTTGAACTATTTCATGATCTAAACCGTAATGTTTACATAATTGAGCAACCTTTACAGAACAAGAAAAAGCTGTAACTACTTTACCACTCAATCCTTTATACTTAACTAAGTAATGAATTAACAATAAAATTATGTGATGAGAATCAATAAAATTTCCACTACTGTTATAAAGACCTATTCTATCTGCATCACCATCAGTAGCAAGTCCACAATCTATAGGATTCTCCTTCATTAAATTAGAAAACTCTAATAGATTTCTATGAATAGGCTCTGGAGAAACACCTAAAAATCCTGGATTATTGTCACAATGTAGAAATGTAGCTTTAGGTAATAGCTTTTTCATAGCATTCATACCTGCCCCAAACATAGCATCATAAGCAAAATTCATTTTTGAATTTCTAATAGAATTTAAATCAAAACTACTCTTAACATGTGTACAATAAATATCTTCTAAATCCACATAAATTAATCTTCCAGAATTAACTAGATCTTCTATTGAAATAGAAACATAATCTACAGAATTGAATTCTGGAATTCTGATTTCTATATCATTTATATCATCTTGTAACAATGGGCCTCCAAAGTTTCCTTTAAGTTTATACCCATTATAACTTGGAGGATTATGAGAGGCAGTAATAACAACACCTAAATCTGCTTTTTCTTTCACTACTCCTAAAGAAACCATTGGAGTAGTAACAAATCCTTTAGACACTTTTACTAAAACCCCCTTACTTGCTAATACCTTTGCTGCTGTTTCTGCAAATAGCTCTCCAGCAAAACGGCAGTCATGTCCAATTACCACTGATGGTTTTTGATATTTTTCATTTAGCCAGTTTGCAACAGCAATACTTACTCTAGCTACATTATCAGTTGTATATTCCTGACCAATTATTGCTCTCCAACCATCCGTTCCAAATTTTATCTTATTCATAACACAATTTAATTTATAGATGCAAAACTATAAAATTACCTCATTATTTTTCTTTTATTTAATGCTCTTCTATATTTTTTGGCATTTCGAGAATGTTCTCTTGAATTAACAGCAAAATTATGGTAACCAGAGAAATCTTCTTTCGCACACATAAAAATATAATTGTTTTTATTCGCATTTAAAACAGCGTCAATAGCATTTATTGATGGAATGCAGATTGGTCCTGGAGGCAATCCTTTATATAAATATGTATTATAAGGAGAATCAATTTTCAAGTCTTTTGTTAACACCCTCCTAATAGAAAAATCTCCATTAGCAAATATGACAGTTGGGTCCGACTGTAATTTCATTCCTTTTTTAATTCTATTTAAATAAAGACCTGCAATCTCTGGTCTCTCATCTAATTTAATATTTTGCTCCTTCTCTACTATTGAAGCAAGTATTGAAACTTCATAATAAGAAAGTTTTAAACTGTCAGCTTTTTGCTTCCTTTTAGTATTCCAAAAATTAGAATATTCTTTTAACATTCTACTTACAAATTCTTCAGCAGAAGTATTCCAATAAAATTCATAAGTATTTGGCAAAAAAATACAAGCCAAACTATGATCATCTAGGCCCAAAGTCCTTTGAAAAAGCACATCTCCAACATACTCTAAGATAGATACTGAATCAGCTTCTATTTGATTAGCAATATTTCCTGCCAAATCTTCTATTGTCCTTAAATTATTGAAAGTAACTTTAACAGGATCTTGTCTGCCTGAGCGCAACAAATTAACTAATTCATTATTATTTAAGGCTCTATCTATTCTATATCTTCCTGGTTTAATATTAACATTATATTTCTTTTGTTTTGCAAGCCATACAAAAGAACTTGAGTTTATCAGCAAACCATTTTCAGATAATATATCAACTACTTCGTTAAAACTAGAATTTGTTGGAATATATATATACTTCTCAACAGAATCTTTACTGAGAAGTACATTTGGATGATACACTCTTGAGTATAATTCATATACTAAACCTAGAGCTCCTATTATTATTATTATTATAAAAGCTATTATAAACTTTCTAACATCTGATTTTATTCTATTATTTTTCAATTATAACTTATCTAAAATACTTTTTGCTTTATGTTGCGGATTAATTTCTAAAATTTTATACAAATATAACTTAGTAGACTTAGTATCATCTCTTTTTTGAGATAAAAGCACCAAATTTTCATAGGCTAAAATATAATCAGGGTCAACTGCGATTGCATGTTTTAAAATACGTTCTGCTTCTTGATAATTTTCTTTTAAGATTGCTATATAACCCAAATTTAAGTAAATTTCTTTAATAGTAGGATTTAGCTTTAAAGCATTAGTAAATTGTATCTCTGCATCATAAATCTGATTATTATTTAGCAAAAAGGCACCATATTTAATTTTATAATCAATTACAAATGGCATTAGATCTACTGCTCTTTTGTGATAACTATGTGCTTGAGTTACTAAATCTTCTTTAAAAAACACTTCTCCCAAACGACTAAACGCTAAAGCTAAATCTGATTTTGTATAAATAGAATCATTCAACTGAGTACTCATAACATAATTTATGAGGCCATCTCTATCATTTTTAAGATAATAATATTGGATATAGTAAACAAAATTATTATCAGATCTTTCTAAATAAAAAAATGCAGAATCCAAATACAAATTATTAGCTTCAAAACTTTCATAACGTTTTAAGTAAGCCTTTGCTTTAGATAAATCAGTAGGATTGTTATTATTAATAGCAAATAGCCCAAGGAATTTACCTCTTTTTGATTCATTTGAAGAATGAAGTCCAATCTTATGATCAGTAATTGAAACATGCATTATATCAGTAGTTGAGGATTTTGGCATATGACATGAAGTACAATTTTGTATATTTTCATCTTCACATAAATCATGACATTGCATACATTTAGCATCAAAATAACTAACTTCTAATTTAGTTACACTTTTATGTGGATTATGACAGGTTACACAAGTCATTTCAGTATTTTGAAAGCAAGAGCTTTGTTTTAATCTATCCACATGTGATGCCATTATAAATGAATGATCATCTTCAAATTTTGGCAAATAAGTGTCCATTACGTCCTCAAGTTTCATTCCAGGCTTAAAAGATTCAAAAGATTTACCTTCAGCTAAAACAGAAGTACCTTGCAAGTGACATCTTTGACAAACATCAAACTGTAAATCTAATGGCAATTTACTAGGGTTTACAATAGAATAATCAATATATTTTGACGTGTCAATAAATTCTCCTGCCAGTTTTGTTTTTACATGTATTTCTCCAGGACCATGACACCTCTCGCAATCTATGCCTTGAGGAACAGTGTTATACTTATTTGATGATAAACTTATATGATCGGACTTAGCATTATGGCAACTCATACATTCTAAACCAATCTCTCGAGTAAATCTACTATTTTGACCATTTTCAAAACCTGGTGGCAAATCTGCTATCTCTTCTTGAGTATAATATGTATAAGGAATTTGATGCAAATATCCATTTATCTCAAATATATGAGAATTAGTATGATGGCCACTACCAATTTTATAATCGATCTTTTTAATAAGCAAGTGGATAGTATCCTTCCTTTTTAACCTAAATTCCTTTATATATAAACTGTCATATTTAAAAAAAGGTTCATAAAACAAATTTTTAATAGAATCATAAATTATTGGCATTAAAGAACCATCTAGCTCACTATTTTGTTTAGTTGCATAATGAAACGAGCGCCCCATACCTGTCTGTATATAAGAATCATAGATCTCAGCATGGCACATTCTACATTGTTCTTTTCCAACATACTTAACCGTATCATTAAGGTTTAAATAAGCCTTATAATTACTTACTTCACCTTCTTGACATGAAAACAAAAGAAGAAAAAAAAGAAATGCAAAATATCGCATTTTCTATTAAAGCATTGATTGATTAATTTATTCTACAACTATTCTCTTTTCTACTGTTTTATCATCATAAATGTAAAACAAAGGGGTATTTTTTCTATAATTTACTTCTTTTCCAAAAATATCAGTTAACATTAAAAGTTTTTTATTTCTATTCTCTTCTTCAATAGAACTAACTATTACATTAACTAAAAGTGAAACCTGTTCACCTACACATCCATTAATATCTATTTCTTTTGTAAAGAAAGAAAACATTCCTGAGCTGTTCCAAGTAACATCTATTGAATTTGTTCCTTGACCAGACATAGAACCACCAACTAGAGTCCAATCATAAGTAGAGCCAGGTGTAGCAACTACAGAATAATTTACTGGTTGTAATACAGTTGGACTAGTAGGCCCTGAAATAGCAGATGTATTTACTATGTTTGAAACTATAAAGGGAGCATCAGAAACACCTTGACAACCATTAACATCAGTAACGTTAACAGAATAAGAACCAATAGCATTTACTGTTATTTGTTGAGTAGTATCTCCTGTACTCCAATTATAAGTGGCATAATTTCCAGCATCTAGAATGACTTGTCCATTAGGCAAACACAAAGAACCATTACCAATACTATCAATAGTACAATAAAATTGACTAGCACCAGATATTATCTGAATTATATTAGATGTAGCTGTACACCCTGTAGGATATGTTACATCAACATGATAATTGCCAGCATTAGAAACTATTAAGGTCTGAGCAGTATTAATCATCATGCTTCCATTATTATACCATTGATAATCAATAAATCCAGAACCAGCATCTAAAGTCACATTTCCATTACACAAAGAAAGTCCTGATGCTGAAGCTGTAATTGTTGTAGGAGATATACTAACAGTAGTAGTGTTTGATGTTCCTGTACAACCATTTATATCTATAACAGACAAACTATAATTACCAACTGATGTTGTAGAAATAGAGGAAGAGGTTGCACCAGTACTCCAATTATAACTAGAAAAACCTAAAGGCCCATCTATTAAAACAGTATCTCCTTGACAAATAAATACAGAATCAGAAGTAGAAAGATTAATAGGAATATTTCCTGAATAAACAGTAATGGTATCTGAATGACATGTTAAACCATTATTAGTTGTAGAACTAACATAATAATCTCCCGGACTATTTACAGTTAATAAATTATTCGTTGATGGTCCATTCCAATTATAAGCCAAAAATCCAGAAGGTGCAGATAATACTAGCGGTCCATTACATAATGAAGTTCCTGTACTAGAGATATTAGTATTTACTACTTCTACATGCATAGTATCTGCGTAAGTATTACCATTACAATCAAATACTGCAGCGATATCAGTAGATTGAGAAGGGGTATAAACCAAGGTGTCTCCTCCTCCAATTAATTGCCCAGAATTAACATCATACCATGTAGCGCCACCACCGTAATAAACCTTAATTAGTGGTCCTCTAGGATTATTTACAGGACTTGGAAAATTTCCACCATGACCAACTGTTATTGTTAAAAGAGAATTACTTCCCCATGGTGAAACACCAGGAATTGTACCTGCTGTTGCTGTAGAATAAGAAACTGTTGAACTCCCACCAACATAAAAGCCATATGTAGCGCCAGCTGGAATAATAACTGATGTTATAGGGATTATTGAAGAATATAATGGTGTTGTTGTAGAAGCTCCAGATGGAATATTTACACTTACAGAAGCAGCAACTTGCGTCCAACCGTTTGTTGACGACATAACAGGAATATAATCACCAGGGTAATACCAAATATCCATAACATTGGTCCCAGAGTAACTATAAGTACCTTGAGAAAAACCTGTAATAGTAACATCATTTGCAGAGGTGTTTACAATGTTAAACATTGTTCCAGCTGACCCATTTGAAGATCCTATATCAGAAGCTAAACTATCAGTAGCCCCACTACAACCAACAGTACCAGGTCCTGATAAAGTTGCTATTATTTGAGCTTCATCACCAAAACAAATATCTTGATCAACACCAACAGAAAGTTGCCCAAAACCAATAAAGGGAAAGCAAATTAATATTAAAAATAGCTTTTTCATCTTTTATTTTTGTGCTAATTTAAAAAAATATTGTGAATATGATTTTTCGCTTTCTAAAACAAATCCACAAGAAGTAAATAATTTAATGCTTACTATATTTTCTTTTGTAACAATAGCATATAATTGATTTATATTTAAAGCAAAAAATGCATAATCAATAAGCAAGTTTAAAGCTTCTTTTGCAAAACCTTTATTTCTATATTCCTTATCAACTATTATCCCAACTCCTGTACTAGCGTTTGTGTAATTGAACAGATCAATAAAACCAATAGGGATTTCCTTTAAATCAATTACAAAACGATACTGCTTAGCAATATTAATATCAATCTTAGAGTTTGAAATATAATTTGCTAACTCTTGCTTGCTATATTGTTTGTTTTCACCACCAAACTTCCAATTTTCCTCATCATTTTCAATCATATAAAGAAACTCAAGATCAGAATCTAATAATGGTCTTAATACTATTTTTTCTCCTTTTAGCATTCAAACTCTCCTGCATAAACTAATCTTGCTTCACCACTTAACCATATATTTCGGTAAATACCGTTAAATTCTTCAAATCCAACAGTTAGCATACCCCCTTGTGTTTTAATACTTATAACATTATCTTCAATATAATTTGAATAATGCATAGCAATAGCTGATGCCACAACTCCAGTTCCACAACTAAGAGTTTCTTCTTCTACTCCCCTTTCATAAGTTCTTATTTCTAAATTATCACCATCTTTTACAAAATTGACATTTACACCATCATGATTAAAAAGAGCTGAATTTCTAATTCTCTTTCCTTCATCATTAACATTAAGTGATACTAAATTATCTACCATTTTAATAAAATGAGGAGAACCAGAATCAAGAAAAAAACCACCATTAAGTTTCTTAATTTCAGTTACATCTTTCATTTGTAAATGAACATCTTGTGATGTTATTTTTGCTTGGTGAACACCATCTATTGCTATAAAAGTAGTTTCATTACTTATAAGCTCAATAAGTTCTGCAAAAGCAACAATACATCTTCCGCCATTGCCACACATACTTGATTGATTGCCATCAGAATTAAAATAAATCATTTCAAAGTCATAACTATTATGATTTCTCAACAAAATAAAACCATCAGCACCTATACCCATTCTCCTTTCACATAGAGCAGCAATAAGATCTTGGTTTTTAGCATCAAAATTATTCTTTCTATCATCAATAATAATAAAATCATTTCCTGTTCCTTGATATTTATAAAATTCAAAAATCATATTGTAAAAGTAATAATAAATCAGCTCTATATTTCAATAGAAAAACTATTTTTGCTAAATCTGAATACTAACACTAAAGAAATGAACTATGGCATCATCTTATGAAGACCAGTTAAACAATTGGGTAAATAAAGAAAAGGCAGGAGTTAATCTACTTAACTCTGTTGGAACATTAATGTATGATAAAGGAATTGAACTCATACTTTTCAGAAGACATCTATTAGAGATTGGCGTATCAGAATTAATGAACTTTATCTCATATGCAAATAATGTAGTTGGTCGTGAAACTAATGTGGAAACCGCTAATTTTTTAGCAGCTGAGATGTTAAATATAGACCTTGCACCAAGTAAAATTGATATTGGACGTTTAACTGCAGAGTATATTGAAAGTGGTGCTACAAATGCAAACGATTTTTTATCTAAAAAACTTAATCATATAATTGGAGTAGATACGAGTTCAAAAAATGCTAAGGACGTGATACTTTATGGTTTTGGAAGAATTGGAAGACTAACAGCAAGAGAGTTAATTAAACAAGCAGGTAAAGGACAGCAATTAAGACTAAAAGGAATTGTTATTAGAAAACTAACTGACGCTCAAATTATAAAAAGAGCAGATCTTTTAAGAACAGATTCAGTACATGGTTCATTTAAAGGAGTTGTTGATGTTGACCTAGCAAATCAATCTATAATTGTAAATGGTCAAGTCATAAAATTTATTAATGGAGGGAATCCTGAAGATATTGATTATACTCAATACGGAATTAATGATGCGTTATTAATTGATAATACTGGAGCATTTACTGATAAGAAATCTTTATCTAAACACTTAAAATCAAATGGGGTAAGTAAAGTATTATTAACTGCACCAGGAAAAGCAATTCCAAATATTGTTTATGGAATCAATTCAAAAGATTTAGATATTGATAATAATGATGTTTTCTCAGCAGCTTCATGTACAACTAATTGTATTGCTCCGATTTTACATGTTGTAGAGAATGAATATGGTGTTAAGAAAGGACATTTAGAAACAGTTCATGCTTATACAAATGACCAAAATTTACTAGACAACATGCACAAAAAACCTAGAAGAGGGAGATCAGCTGCAATAAATATGGTCATTACCTCAACAGGAGCAGGTAAAGCAGTTACTAAAGTTATTCCATCATTAGAAGGGAAATTAACAGCAAATGCAGTACGTGTACCTACTCCTAATGTTTCCTTAGCAATCTTAAAACTAAACCTTGAAAAAAGTACTTCTATAAACGATATCAATGCCGTAATGCGTCAAGCCGCATTACATGGCAGCCTTGTAAATCAAATCAACTATCAAGTTGATCCTGATCTAGTATCAACAGATATTATAGGAAATACTTGCTGTTCAATATATGACAGTAATGCAACAATTTGCACTGATAATGGCCAAGATGTTGTTCTATATATTTGGTATGACAATGAGTTTGGCTATACCAAGCAAGTTATTCGTCTAGCAAAACAGATTGCTAAAGTAAGAAGACTAACGTATTATTAAAATATATTATAAAAGAGTTGTGAAGCTAAATAATAATATATTTTTAATTTATAAGCTTTTTAACTCAATGTTTACAGGCTTATCCATTGGAATACTCTTTACTATCTATAAACCCATAGAAAACCCATCAATTTTCTCAATTGGTGGAATGGTACTTGCAATTGGAATGCTAATACTTGCTCGCTATTATGATAAGTTACTTAATATTAAAAACTTTCTAAGAATATCTATATTGGTCGAAATTATTATACTAATTACGCTATTTATATTTTTATCTTTTCAACTTTCTATTACTTCTGCCCTTTTAATTTATTGTGGATATCAAATTACTTTTATTTTTGGAGGATACCTAGTTAGAGCGGAGACCTTAGTTGCTCAAGAAAAAGACTTTATAGGAAGTATTGATTTCAACAAACAAGTTGGATATTTAATAGGTCTAGCATTATCTTTTATTTTCTACAAAACACTAGAATTAGGTTTTGAAATATCAAACTCTGTTACTCAAATAAAAATACTTCATTACTTTCTAATTTGCCTACAAATCTTAATAATAGTTTTATTAGTTAAGAGTTTTGACAAAATGAATAGTATCTATAAATGAATAATAGTATTTTTTAAAAATAACTTATCTAACTAAAATTATTTTACCATACTCTTGATGTTTCCATCCTTCAAAATCTTGATAAGATATATCGTATATATAAGTATCTGAAGGCAAAGCCCTGAGAGTTGAATAGTGTGTTCCATCCCAACCTCCATTGCTACTACATTGCATTTCAGCTGGATTAACAGATTGATATATTAAATCCAATTGAGAATTAAATACTCTAAATAGAAATGTATTCTCTCTTATACCACTATAAACCAAACAAAACCTGTCATTAATACCATCAAAATCAGGAGAAAAAGAATTTGGAATAAAAATTGAATAAAAATCAGAAATAACAATTAAATTTTGTGCTGTATCTGTACATCCTTGATCATCATGTATTATTAAGCGTATTTGATATATGCCTTGTTCATTAGGATATTTATAAGAAAGAGTATCTTTCCAGTTTGGATTTATATATGAAAATGTATTTCCATCACCAAAGTCCCAATATGAGTTAACAATGATATTATTATAAGATATTGAATTATCAGTTAACTGTGTTTTTGTGTTTAATATATTCGTACTATCAGGTGAAGCAGTAAAATAAGCCTTTGGTGAAGTAAGATGCGTAACCAAACCGCTTCCTGAAACAATACCCCCACCATTATCATCAGAGAAAGAAGTAAGAGTATAAAAACCAGCATCTTTAGTATTAAGGATATAAGAAAGAGAATTAGTAGTAATAGGATCGCTATCAACCCCATTTACAGCATGCACAAATGTATACGGTGGGCTACCTCCACTAAAATAAATAATTAATTTAGCTAGCTCATTATCGCAAACAGTATCATTTCCAGTAATAAACGCAGTTTGAGCATTGATAAAAGAAGGAAAAATTAAACAAAATAAAATATACCTCATTTTGCAAATATAAAAAAGCCCTGCATTTTGCAGGGCTCTCTTAAATATTTTAAAAAAGAATTATTTGTCTTTTTTATCGTCTTTCACTTCTTCAAATTCAACATCAGTAACGTCATCAGTTGTGTTATCTGTAGCTCCTTGATCACCTGCAGGAGCTTGCTCTTGAGAAGCCTTATACATTTCTTCAGAAGCTGCTTTCCATGCATTATTTATCTTTTCCATTGCAGCATCAATAGTTTCAATATTTTTACTCTCATGAGCAGCTTTTAACTCTTTTAAAGCTTCTTCAACAGGTGCTTTTTTATCATCTGATAGTTTATCACCAAACTCTTTAAGTTGCTTTTCTGTTTGAAAAATCATACCATCAGCTCCATTGATCTTATCAGCGGTTTCCTTTGCTGATTTATCTTTATCTGCATTTGCTTCAGCTTCTTGTTTCATTTTTTTAATCTCATCTTCAGATAAACCTGAAGATGCCTCAATTTTGATATTTTGCTCCTTGCCTGTTGCTTTATCTTTTGCAGAAACATTTAAAATTCCATTAGCATCTATATCAAAAGTAACCTCAATTTGAGGAACACCTCTAGGAGCTGGCGGAATATCAGCTAATTGAAAACGGCCAATTGACTTATTGTCTGTAGCCATAGGTCTCTCACCTTGTAAAACATGAATATCAACAGCAGGCTGATTATCTGCAGCAGTTGAAAAAACCTCTGATTTTTTAGTAGGAATTGTTGTATTTGCCTCAATTAACTTTGTCATTACGCTTCCCATCGTTTCAATACCTAATGACAGTGGCGTTACATCCAATAATAGAACATCAGTAACATCACCAGTTAAAACCCCACCTTGAATAGCTGCTCCAATTGCCACTACTTCATCAGGATTAACACCTTTTGATGGCGCCTTTCCAAAATATTTTTGAACAATTTCTTGTATTGCAGGAATTCTTGTTGAACCACCTACTAATATCACTTCATCTATGTCAGAAGATGTCATACCTGCATCTTTCATTGCTGTTTTACATGGGTTAATTGTAGCTTGAATTAATTTATCAGCTAATTGCTCAAATTGAGCTCTTGTTAATGATCTAACCAAGTGTTTTGGACCTGATGCAGTAGCAGTAACATATGGTAAATTAATTTCTGTTGTAGTTGATGATGAAAGTTCAACCTTAGCTTTCTCAGCAGCCTCCTTTAATCTTTGTAAAGCCATTGGATCTTCTCTTAAATCCATTTTCTCATCTTTTTTAAACTCTTCTGCTAGCCAATCAATAATTACTTGATCGAAATCATCTCCACCTAAGTGAGTATCTCCGTTAGTTGATTTAACCTCAAAAACTCCGTCTCCAAGTTCAAGAATTGAAATATCAAAAGTTCCACCACCTAAATCAAAAACAGCAATTGTTTTATCCTCTGCAGATTTATCTAAACCATAAGCAAGAGCTGCAGCTGTAGGTTCATTAATAATTCTCTCAACCTTTAAACCTGCAATCTCACCAGCTTCCTTAGTTGCTTGTCTTTGTGCATCATTAAAATAAGCTGGAACTGTAATAACAGCTTGAGATACAGTTGTACCTAAATAATCTTCAGCAGTTTTTTTCATTTTCTGCAATACCATTGCTGAAATTTCTTGAGAAGTGTATAATCTACCATCAATGTCAACTCTTGGAGTATTATTATCTCCTTTTACTACTTTATATGATACATTCTTAATTTCCTTGGACATCGCTGTAAAGCTTTCGCCCATAAATCTTTTTATGGAAGCAATAGTTTTAGTTGGATTAGTAATTGCTTGTCTTTTAGCACTATCTCCTACTTTACGTTCACCTCCTTCAATAAAAGCAACAATTGAAGGTGTTGTTCTTCCCCCTTCAGCATTTGGGATAACTACAGGTTCATTCCCTTCCATAACAGAAACACATGAATTTGTTGTTCCTAAATCGATTCCAATAATTTTACTCATTTTTTATATTTTAAATTCTACAAATTGTTTTCTATCGACTTGTAGTTGCAATTATGATGCCACATGTAACAATATGACAAAAATGACAAAATAAGAAAAATACTATATGAATTGCAACTATAAAAACTGACAGAAAGTCAGAAGATAGAATATTATTTAGTTACAAGGATTTGAAACAGGATCATATAATGGGCTTGGATAAAAATTTCTATCTAACTCTTCAATTAAATATAGACGAGTACAGTCACTTAGTGGCTTTGAAATAGAATAGGTAAACCTAGAAGAAAAAATCCCTAGACCATTATTTATATTAGTAAACATAGGCTTTTGTTGTGCAATTCCAGTAACGGGTTCATTTACTTTTATGTAAGTATTTAACTCTTCTGTTCCCACAGTCATTAGAAGCTCAACATCTACGAAATATCTTTCAACACTGTCATCTTTTGTTAAACTTTGACGTAAAAAATTAAAAAATTTAATGCTTTCTAATTTAGATTGCATATCTAAGCCATCTGTAGTCTCTAAAGGCTGACTCCAGGTTAAACTTTTCTCTACATTATCCTCAACATAATTAAATTTTAAATCTAATTGGTATATTTCCCCGTTGTTAACCTCTTCCCACAAGATAGTCTGCCCTGGAAAAACAATACTGCTATCAACATTTGGATCAGGTTGAGGATTATAAAAACTAATTCTAGGTAAACCCTCAACTTGACCAGAGAATGAAAAATCATCAATTATCTCCGTAATTGAACTAACTTCATTTCCTGTGTTTGTATTTAATATAGTAAGACCATACCTATTATTATCTGTTAAAAAACCATTTGGAGGAATTGCCATGTAAATAATATTCTTATCATTAGCAAACAAACCATCTTCTTTATCAATTACTATAGTACCCATTGGAATGGACATTATAATATTATCATTAAAACCTAATTTATGAATTTGTACATACAAGGAATCCTTAAAATTAAGAGAATCCGAATTCTGAGCTAAAAACAAAGCATCCTCCTCTCCTAAGTACGCCTTATTGATTCTTATAAATTGAGTATCTTTACTTGCGTCCAGAAGCCCATAAACAACTACAATCTCTTCCCATTCAGCATTTACAGGAAAATCTGATTTACATGAAACAAGAAGAAGTACCAATAAAGTGAGTATTGTATATATTATTTTCATATATGCAAAGTTATCTTTTTATATGATATGTTAAATACTTAATTTGTAAATTTGCAAAAAATTAAAAAATGAGAATCATTATTTATTTTCTTTTAATAATTCTTGTAACTTTTGAAATAAAAGCACAAAAAATCTCTTCATCAGATTACATCATAGAAACAATATTTGAAGATTTTAGCAACTACAAATCATTATACTTTGATTATCAAACAAATAAAGAAAACTATATAACAATTGACAATGGAGACCTTTTCATGTTTAGAAAGAATAAACAAACATCATATATAATTTTAGCTAAACATAATCCATTAAAAAATTTCATTTTAAAAACTGAATTAAGAATTGGGCCATCAAAGAATAAAAAATCTAGCATTGGTATCGTACTAAAAACACAAAATAACAGACAGGGAGGTATTATTTTTGAAATAAATAAATCAGGTGAATATAAAATATCTCATCTAAATTCAGGTGGGAAAAATAAAACATCTGGGTGGAAAAAAAGCAGTATTATTAATGAAGTTGATAAATTAAATGCTATCGAAGTAAGGTCAGAAAATAACAAATATGATATTTATATAAACACTAAATTTTTAACAACTTTAAAATCTAACTCTAATGAAGAAGGTATTAATGGAATCTTTATTAACTCAGATACAAAAGCAAAAATTTCTTACTTCAACATCAATACAAAAAAGAAAAATGATAATAATACAACTATTGATAAACTAAATCAAAAAATTGATAATCTACAAAAAGAAAACACACAGTTAAAAACTAAAATTAAAAATTACTCTAATAAAGATAAAATAAAAAAGAGCAAAAAATCAATTACAGAGAATAAACAGATTGAAGAGAAAAAAACGCCGCTAGCATCAACTAAACCGTTAAAAAACAAGGCTAACGTTCCAGATTCAAATTTAATAATAAAAAATATTATGATTCAAAAAGAGTTTGAATCAAAAGGAATAAGAACCTCTGATCTAATCATAAGAACCTCAAAAGTTCAAATCAAAGATACTAAAGCTGAAAAAATATTTACAGTGCAAATTGGAGTATATACGACAGAAAAAGAAAAAGGATTAGTAAAAGATTTTTGGAGTATTCCTTCTAAACTAGGAACTTATATTTATTACTCTGGAAAATTTAACACTTCAAATGAAGCTGTATTGCACTTAAACGACCTTGTTTTAAAAGGCTATAAAAATGCATTTATAACAACACAAAACAAATAAAAATGTCCAAATTACAAGCAAAATACAAGAGAGTAACTACTCACAGTCTTTTAGAAATGAAGCGAAATAGAGAAAAAATATCTATGCTTACTGCTTATGATTACACTTTAGCAAAAATTATTGATGATGGAGGTGTTGATGTCATTTTAGTCGGTGATTCTGCATCAAACGTCATGGCTGGACATGAAACCACACTTCCTATTACTTTAGATCAAATGATTTATCATGCCTCATCTGTAGTTAGAGCAGTTAATAGAGCGTTAATTGTAGTCGATATGCCCTTTGGTTCTTATCAAGGAAACTCAAAAAAAGCTTTAAGCTCAGCAATTAGAATAATGAAAGAAAGCGGTGGACATTCCGTAAAAGTTGAAGGAGGAAGCGAAATTATAGAATCTATTTCAAGAATACTTTCTGCAGGAATACCAGTAATGGGACATTTAGGCCTAACTCCTCAATCTATCTATAAGTTTGGAACATATACAGTCAGAGCTAAAGAAAATGAAGAAGCAAAAAAATTATTAGAAGATGCTAAACTTTTAGAAAAGGCAGGTTGTTTTGCCTTAGTTCTTGAAAAAGTACCAGCTAAATTAGCTAAAAAAATAGCTAATAGTATCACTATTCCTGTTATTGGAATTGGTGCGGGACATGAAGTCGATGGACAAGTGCTAGTTTTACATGATATGATTGGAATGAATCATGAATTTAACCCAAGATTTTTAAGGAGATACCTTAACCTGTATAATGATATCACATCAGCTGTTAAGAATTATGTTTCTGATGTAAAATCAACTGACTTTCCAAATGAGAAAGAACAATACTAATGATTGAAGTATTATTTGAGGATAATCACCTAATTGCTATAAATAAACAAGCAGGTGATATAGTTCAAAGTGATAAAACAGGAGACCCACCACTTTCAGATTTTGTCAAAGCATATATAAAAAAAAAATATAATAAACCAGGAAAGGTTTTTTTAGGTACTATACATAGACTAGATCGTCCTACTTCAGGCATTGTATTATTTGCTAAAACTTCAAAAGCTCTAACTAGAATGAATCAGCAATTTAAAAATAAAGAAGTACACAAAACATATTGGGCAATAGTGGATAATTTGCCTAATAGTAGTTCAGGAATTCTTGACGATTATTTGTATAAAAATGAAAAACAAAATAAATCATATATATCAAAAAAGTTAAAAGGTAAAAGAGCTGTATTAAAGTACAAACTACTTAAAAAACTAGATAAATACTACCATTTAGAAATTGAACCAAAAACTGGAAGGCATCATCAAATCAGAGTACAGTTATCAAATATAGGATGTATAATTAAAGGAGATCTTAAATATGGTGCTAAACGCCCAAATAAAGATGCAAGTATACACCTATTCGCTCAAAAAATTAACTTTACACATCCTGTAACAAAGCAAAATACTACTATAATAGCAAAAACTCCCAAAGATAATATATGGGATGCATGCATTAAATAATATCAATTTACCACATACTTGATTTAATTTTTTTATTTCCATCACACTTCTTACTTGTAGTAGCACATGAAGAAAATAAAAAACCAGCTAATAAAAATAAAACTATAACTCTTTTCATTATTCTTTAACAATTTGTTTAACAACGATTTCTCCATCAATATTCAAACTTATAAAATAAATTCCTGAATTTAAATTAGACATATTTAAATCAAATAAATTCTCTCCATAATATAACTGCTTAACTTGTTCTTTTCCAATTTTTCTGCCTAATTCATCATAAATAACAATTTTACAATCAGAATTTTTATCTAAATTTAATGAAACTTTAAGTCTATTATAAACAGGATTTGGAAACAACATTAAATCAAAATTCTGACTTTTTTGAATATCAAAAATATCTACAGAGGAACTTAAATGAGTCTGATAAACCCCATTTCCGTAAGTTCCAATTACCAATAAACCATCTGACTGCCTATACGTAATATATTCAACAACAGTAGATCCAAAAGTTGAGTTTCCAATTTGTTCCCAAATTGTATTTTCTCCATCTAGTTTGTTAGTCCCGAACAATCCTACAGTTGTACCAACTAAATATAAAGTATCATCATATAAAGGAATGATTGCAGCATCTCTACATGAAGGACCATTACCACTACCATTACTATTCTGTTCAAGATTTCCAGCTGCTTTATCCCAGCTTTGACCACCATTCGTACTATGGTATAAGGAATAGCTTCCATAATTAGAAAAAACAACTAAGATCTCATCAGCATTTGATGGGTTAACTGCTATATCTGTACAATATGAACCAGCTACTGTACTAAAATTAGCTAACGGAACAATTGGTGGATCTCCAATATGTGCATTATCAATCCTATATAAACGCTTACTTTGTGTGCCAAAATATAATATATTTGGTGGATTGGTAGAGGAGCTAATAGTAGATATTTGCCAAGTAGATGGGGAAAGTGTATCTGAGAACATTTCCCATCCAAAATCAGACTTTTGATGTGAACTATTATATGTAATACTTGATAAAGTATTATGTCTCCATAATTTATTCCCTTCTGCCCAATACATAATATCATCATTATTTTCATCCATTTCCATAGGATTCATCCACATGTATTTAGTACTATCACATGATGAAGGATCCATTCTTTGAAATGCTAACCTATTTGCATTTGTGTCTAATTTCATTTTATACATAACACCTCTTTGAATCGTTAAATAAAAATCTTCCTCATTATCAGAAATACCTGCATGAGAGCCATCACCATTAAAAGGCATATTCCATGTTGCATCTGGATCATCACTAAATGTAAGCCTACTGCCATTATCTTGAAATCCACCTTGCAAAAGTGTTGAATTTGCATTTTTACTTATAGCTACAGTATATAATTGAGTCGTATTATAACCATTATTTAAAGATTCCCACATAACAGTATCTTTAAAAACATTTTTTGTCTTATAAACACCACCATCATTTCCATTTAACATTATACTATCATTTGATGGCAAATACAGTATAACATGTTGATCTGGATGATGATCTGGGTATGAACCCCAATTCCCATCTCCTTCAGATGAACCAACTCTATAACCACCTATAATAGACGTATTATTTGTGGTAGTAAAACCATCTGTTGAGCGCCATAAATTAGTACCTCCTATTATTACTAAATTACTATCACTAGGATGAACACTTACAACCATATTATAAGAGCCTTGTGCATTAAAATTGTCAAATGTAGTACTTTGATTTGCAGGAATATTAGAGGAAAGATCTGTCCACTGTCCCCCAGATCCAGTCCCATCACCTGATATATATTCATACTTCCAAAAAGAAGTCCAAGTTTCACCACCAAAGAAAACCTCTGTATATTGCCCATAATTATCAGTCTCAGCAGCTAAAAAATATACTTGATTTTCATTTGAAGGATTAATACCAATAACTACTCTACTATAGACAGGAGAAAACAATGAATCAGTAATATTTACCCAATTTTGACCATCAGATGATCTCCATATTCCCTTGTCAGTACAATTACTACTAATTGTAGCATACACAGTTCCATTTGTTGTAACATCAACATCTGTATATTGATAGTAGTTGTTATTTGCACCACCTAATTGTTTTAACCAAGTAATACCACCATCTTGAGATCTATAAATATCACCTCTTGTTGCAACATATACAACATCTAAACTATCATTACTATTGTCTGTTTTTATACTAAAAGTAAAATCAAAATCACCATCCAAAAGTGTAGGTGTATTTGATGTAGTAATAGATAAAGAATCCCAACTAACCCCCCCATCAATAGATTTCCAAATACCATTTCCATACATTGAGACATCGCCTATATAAGATCCTCTGTTCTCACCGGTTCCAAAATACCATATATTTTCTTTTCCAGGTCTTTTATCTTGTGTTAAACAAGAAATCCTATGCTCTTGTCCAGTCTTTGTAGTCATCACCCAAGAATTACCTCCATCAACAGAACGAAACATTCCTCCACTAGCACCACCAGCTAAAATAATATTTTCATCTAAAACATCAACAGATAACGCTCTAGTTCTACCGCCAACATTGTAAGGTCCTCTATGAACCCAACTTTCTTTACTCATAGAAGACCTCTTTGGCAAAGTACTAGCAAACATCCTCTCTTTTTTTCTAATTTTTTTTGGAATTTCACCAGTACTTGGATCTGCTAAACGCATATGCTCCCACTCAGCTCTTTGAATAGGGTTATCAGATGGAAACGCAATTATTTGATTATTCTCTTTGTTATTACTAATTAAAAATAAACTAAATACAAAAGGTAAAATATTAAACATATCTTTGATTTTTTTGTAAAAATACTAAAAAGTAAATAGAAATAAAACAATATTATTTACTAGAGGATTTATTATATTTGTAAACTATAATACAACATCTTTACATGAAAAAAGAAAAGAAATATTCTCCAAAAAATAAAGTAAGAATTGTAACCGCAGCATCTCTCTTTGATGGACATGATGCTGCAATAAATATTATGCGAAGAATTATTCAAGCAACAGGTTGTGAAGTTATTCATTTAGGACATGACAGAAGCGTTGAAGAAGTTGTTAACTGTGCAATTCAAGAAGATGTAAATGCAATTGCAATAACATCATATCAGGGAGGTCATATAGAATATTTAAAGTATATGTATGATCTATTACAAAAAAAAGATGCTAAACATATAAAAATATTTGCAGGCGGAGGCGGGACTATTCTTCCTAAAGAAATCAAAGAATTAGAATCATACGGAATCACAAAAATTTATCATCCTGATGATGGAAGAAAGATGGGACTGCAAGGAATGATAAATGATTTAATTAAGCGTTCTGACTATTCAATTGGCAACAAACTATTAGGAGAAATTAATGATATACAAAATAAAAATATAAATGCTATTGCAAGGATGATATCAGCATCTGAAAACTTCGCTGCAAAACACAGAAAAGTACTTGAAAAAATTAAAAACCTTGCAACCAAATCATCTACACCAATACTAGGCGTGACAGGTACAGGAGGCGCTGGAAAATCTTCCTTAGTTGACGAATTAGTAAGAAGATTTATTTTAGATTTTCCAACTAAAAATATTGCAGTTGTATCTGTAGATCCTTCAAAGAAGAAGACTGGAGGAGCACTGCTTGGAGATAGAATCAGAATGAATTCCATAAATTCTAAGAAAGTATATATGAGGTCATTAGCAACGAGACAGGCAAATCTAGCACTATCAGCGCATATTAATGATGCTCTAAATATTTTAAAAGTTGCCAGCTATGATTTGATTATTCTAGAAACATCTGGTATTGGGCAATCAGATACAGAAATTATTGAGCATTCTGATATATCATTATATGTTATGACGCCAGAATATGGAGCCGCTACACAATTAGAAAAAATAGACATGCTTGACTTTGCAGATTTTATCTCTATTAATAAATTTGATAAAAAAGGTAGCTTAGATGCTCTCAAAGATGTTAAGAAACAATACCAAAGAAACAACAACCATTTTGATCGAAATGTAAATTCAATGCCTGTATACGGAACAATCGCAGCACAATTTAATGATCCAGGTACAAATTCCTTATATAAAGTTATAATGGATAAATTTTGTGAAAGAAATCTTGGGAATTTTAAATCAAAAATAAAAATCACAGATGAAACAAGTGAAAAAATATATATAATCCCTCCAAACAGAGTACGATACTTATCTGAAATTTCGGAGAATAATAAATATTATGACAAATGGGTTCAACAACAAAAAGAAATTGCACAAAAACTATATGCTTTAGAAAAAACATTAGAAATATTAGAAAAACCCTCAGATCATATTAAACAAAAAATTAAAGAAGAACACAAATTACTGCTTACAAATTTAGATCCTAAAAACAAAATACTAATAGACTCTTGGAAAAAAGTTCAAAAAAAATACTCAGACAACGTTTTCAAATATAAAGTAAGAAATCACGAACTTTCTATTGAAACAAAATCAAAATCACTTTCAGGCTTATCTATTCCAAAAATTTCTTTGCCTAAATATGAAGGATGGGGGGATTTGTTAAGATGGCAACTACAAGAAAATGTTCCTGGAGAATTTCCTTATACTTCTGGACTTTTCCCTTTTAAAAGAGAAGGAGAAGATCCAACTAGAATGTTTGCAGGGGAAGGAGGACCTGAAAGAACAAATAAACGTTTCCATTTAGTTAGTTTAGGAATGTCAGCCAAAAGATTATCTACTGCATTTGACTCAGTTACTCTTTATGGAAATGACCCAGGAAATCGACCAGATATTTACGGGAAAATTGGAAATGCTGGAGTATCTATTTCTTGTTTGGATGATTTAAAAAAATTATATTCTGGTTTTGATTTAACAAATCAAATGACATCTGTAAGCATGACAATTAATGGTCCTGCTCCTATGCTTTTAGCATATTTTATGAATGCTGCTATTGATCAAGAATGTGAAAAATATATTAAAGAGAAAGGACTAACAGAAAAGATAGAAAAAAAGATTTCTGCAATATATAAAGAAAAAGGTGTAAAAAAACCAGAATATCAAGGCGAACTACCAGAAGGAAACAATGGGTTAGGTCTCTTTTTACTTGGTGTAACTGGAGATCAAGTTTTGGATAACAAAATTTATCAGAAAATCAAAAAAATAACATTAACTAAAGTAAGAGGAACAGTACAAGCAGATATATTAAAAGAAGATCAAGCCCAAAACACCTGCATTTTTTCTACTGAGTTCGCTCTAAAAATGATGGGAGATGTACAAGAGTACTTTATTGAAAATAAGATAAGAAATTTTTATTCGGTTTCGATTTCAGGATATCATATTGCCGAAGCAGGAGCTAATCCTATCACTCAATTAGCTTTTACACTAGCTAATGGATTTACATATGTGGAATACTACCTTAGCAGAGGGATGAACATAAATGATTTTGGACCAAATTTATCCTTTTTCTTTAGCAATGGAGTTGACCCTGAATATGCAGTTATTGGACGTGTTGCTAGAAGGATTTGGGCAAAAGCAATGAAGAAAAAATATAGTGCAAACAAACGCGCACAAATGTTAAAATACCATATTCAAACATCTGGAAGATCATTACATTCTCAAGAAATTGATTTTAATGATATCAGGACTACTCTACAAGCATTATATGCGATTTACGATAATTGTAATTCTCTACATACAAACGCTTATGATGAAGCCATCACTACACCAACAGAAGAATCTGTACGAAGGGCTATGGCTATCCAACTAATAATAAATAAAGAATTAGGACTTGCAAAGAATGAAAACCCAATACAAGGATCATTTATTATTGAAGAACTTACAGATCTAGTAGAAGAAGCTGTACTTTCTGAATTTGACAGAATTACTGAAAGAGGAGGAGTTCTTGGCTCAATGGAGACAATGTATCAGAGAAATAAAATACAAGAAGAAAGCTTGTATTATGAATCCTTAAAACATTCAGGAAAATATCAAATCATCGGAGTAAATACTTTTCTAAATAAAAAAGGCTCTCCAACTATTATTCCCTCAGAAGTTATTAGAGCAACAGAAAAAGAAAAAAAATATCAGATTTCTATGCTTAAAGAATTACATAAAGGAAATAAAAAAGAATCTAATATTCAACTAAAAAAATTAAAAGAAGCTGCCCTAAAAAACAATAATATTTTTAAAATATTAATGGATACTGCAAAAGTATGTTCATTAGGAGAAATTACTAATGCGCTTTATGAAGTTGGAGGACAGTACAGAAGAAATATGTAAAAAAGTATGTCAATCTCAAAATGATTATTTTCAAAATATATACAGATACCGTTAAAGGAAAACTTAAAAATGATTAAAAAAATCGTCTTCCTTTTACTACTTATACCTTGTGTAATTTTTTCTCAAAATATTGATGATTTGTTTACTAAAAGAGGAGAAATTTATTTTTCTTTTAAATACAAAAATAAAAGAGAGTTAAATACTATCTCTAATGTAGTTTCAATTGACCACAAGACAAATGCAGAATTAGCTTTTGCATATGCAAATAGAAAAGAATTCTTAGAATTTCTTAAATTTGACATTGATTATACAATTATTCCTCATAAAGCACTATCATTTTCTAATAAAAATAAAAATAATTGGGACTATTATCCAAGCTATCAACAATATGTTGACATGATGAATTTATTTTCAGATTCATTCCCTAATATATGTAAATTACATAATCTAGGAACACTTAGTTCAGGAAGAAAAATTCTTATTATACAGATTTCTGACAATGTAGGTCAAAAAGAAGATGAACCTTCATTCTTATATACTTCTTCTATGCATGGAGATGAGTTAGCGGGATATGTACTTAGTCTAAGATTAATAGATTATATTTTAAATCAATACGGAAATAACCAAAGAATAACAAATTTAGTAAATGAGATTGACATTTGGATTAATCCTTTAGCAAATCCAGATGGAGCATACTTTGGAGGAAATCAAAATGTAAATTATGCAACACGCTACAATGCTAACTGGATTGATTTAAATAGAAATTACCCGGATCCAGAAAATGGTCCCCATCCAGATGGTAACCTTTACCAAGAAGAAACCAACATTTTTATAGGTCTTGCAGATTCTGTTAATTTTTCACTTTCTGCAAATATACATGGTGGAGTAGAAGTGTGTAATTATCCTTGGGACACTTGGAGTAATTTAACAGCAGATGATAATTGGTGGCAACATGTTTCAAGTGAATATGCTGATTCGTGTCAACTAAATAGTGGAAATGGATATTTTACCTATTTAAATAATGGAATTACTAACGGTAATGATTGGTACGAGGTAAATGGAGGTAGGCAAGATTATATGAATTATTTTAAACACTGCCGAGAATTTACACTAGAATTATCTGATGAAAAAATACCTAACCCAATTATTCTACCTGATTTATGGGCTGCTAACTACCCGTCACTTTTAAATTATATGAATCAATCACTTTATGGGTTGAGAGGTATTGTGACAGATAGTCTTACAGGAAAACCGATTAAAGCTAAAATTGAAATTCTAGGCCATGATACAGATAGCTCTCATGTATATTCAAATCTACCAATCGGAAATTATCATAGATACTTAATTCAAGCAAATTATGATGTAACAATTAGTAAAAATGGATATTACACTAAAACAATTAATACAACTATTTTAAATAATATGACTACTGTAGAGAATATTGAATTAGTTCCAGTAGATATTAACCCCACTTCAATAAATGAAAAAAGTAGAAATAATATAGTGAAACAATTTTATGATATGCTAGGTAAAAATATAAAACAAACATCAACTCACCCCACGATTTACTTAAATGAAAAGGGAGCTATGAAAAAAAAAATATTAATTGACTAGATAAGTTAATTAATACTAAAAAGAATTACAACCCAAATTCTAACTAACCAATGTTTGACGTCGTAATATTAACTGAAAAAAAATATATAAATCCTAAAGTAAAGGATTGGTATATTGATCAAGTATTATTAGAAGACAAGCTTCTACAAAAAGAGTTAGAAAAGAAGGGCATGAAAGTTTGTAAAAGAGACTGGACTGATACAAATTTTGACTGGAGATCAAGTAAATATGCTATTTTCAGAACTACTTGGGACTACTTTGAACGATTTGATGAGTTTTTATTATGGATGAAAGAGACGCAACACAAAATAAAATTCATAAATTCTTATGAAATAATAAATTGGAATATTGATAAATATTATTTAAAAGATTTATCTAAAAATGGAATAAATATTATACCTACTCAGTTTTTAAAAAAAGGAAAAAAAATTAGCTTAAAACAACTTTTTACTAAAACAAAATGGAAAGAAGCAGTTATCAAGCCTACTATTTCAGGAGCTGCTAGAAATACTTATCACATAACTGAAGATAATTTTTCAGATTATGAACATATATTTCAGCAAATAATAAATGAAGAATCAATGTTATTCCAGCAATTCATGAAAAATATTTTGACACAAGGGGAAATATCTCTAATTATGATTGGAGGAAAATACACACATGCAGTTAAAAAAACAGCAAAAAAAGGAGATTTTCGAGTTCAAGATGACCATGGTGGTAAAGTAGAAATATATAACGCGACTCAATCAGAAATTAAATTTGCAGAAGACTGTATTGAAAAGTGTCCTTTCTCACCTATTTATGCAAGAGTTGATATACTATATAATAATGAATCTAATCCAAGTTTAATTGAATTAGAACTAATAGAACCTGAACTTTGGTTTAGAAATAATAAATTTGCAGCATTCCTTCTAGCAGAAAAAATATATAAAAAGATATACAGTTAAAACTCAAGCCTTCTTATCTGTAAAGTCTCATTTTATAATTAACCTTTACTTTACCATTACTAATATCAATTAATTTTCCTTTGATCATTCTTTTTCTTAACTGAGATAATCTATCAGTAAACAGTATGCCATTTATATGATCATATTCATGTTGAATAACACGAGCAACAAGACCATCAAAGGTGTCAATATGTTTATTAAAATATTCATCAACATACTCAATAGTTATTGAAGCTCTTCTAGTAATATCTTCCCTTAATTCTGGAATAGATAAACAGCCTTCATTAAAATTCCACTCCTCTCCTTTTTCTGCAGTTATTTTAGCATTAATAAAAACTTTCTTTACAGCTTTTTCTTTTAAATCATTATTTTCATTTATAAAGGGAGTGGTATCTATAATAAACAAGTTAATAGATTTATTTATTTGGGGTGCAGCTAATCCTACACCACTAGCTGCATACATTGTTTCCCACATATTTTTTAACAAAACATCTAGATTAGGAAAATCCGGCGTAATATTAGAACACTTATTTCTAAGAATTGGTGAACCAAAAGCTACAATTGGTAATATCATTTCATTATAAAATTAAATCAATGATCTTTTCAATACTCATTCCCTCTGCTTCTGCTTTATAGTTTTTTACAAGTCTATGCATTAAAACAGGTTGAGCTACTGCTTTAACATCCTCAATATCAGGAGAATACTTTCCACTAATAGCAGCATGACACTTTGCTGCCATTATAAGATTTTGTGATGCCCTTGGTCCAGCACCCCACTCAATATATTGTCTTACTACATCTGCTGATTTCTCTGATTTAGGTCGAGTTTTTGCAACTAAACCAACTGCATATTGCAAAACATTATCGGTAATTGGGAGTTTGGTAATTAGTTCTTGGTAACTTAAAATATCCTCTGCAGACATAACTGGCTTTAAACTAATATTTTGTTTAACAGTTGTCTGTTTTACTATTTGTAACTCCTCTTCATAAGTAGGATAATCTAAATTAACATAAAACATAAATCTATCTAGTTGTGCTTCAGGTAGTGGATAGGTCCCTTCTTGTTCGATAGGATTTTGAGTTGCCAAAACAAAAAAAGGTTTATTTAACTCATATTTTTTACCACCAGTAGTTACAGATCTTTCTTGCATAGACTCAAGTAAAGCTGATTGTGTTTTGGGAGGCGTTCTATTAATCTCATCTGCTAAAATAATATTAGAAAATAATGGTCCTTTGATGAATTTAAACTCTCTTTTTTCATCTAGTATCTCCGCACCAACTATATCTGAAGGCATTAAATCTGGTGTAAACTGAATACGATTAAAATTAAGACCTAAAGACTGGGCAATTGTTTGAACTAATAGAGTTTTAGCTAAGCCAGGCACTCCAACTAACAAACAATGTCCATTACAAAAAATAGATATTAGAACTTGATTTACAACATTGTCCTGTCCAACAATAACCTTACCTATTTCGTTTTTAAACTCATTATACTTAACAACAAAATTATCTATAGCTTTTACTTCATCTGTCATATTTATTTCACCCATTTATTTTTAAAAGAACAGTTTAAAAGATTATCATTAATTTTAATATATGATTTATCAATTGCTCTCTGAATCCATTGTATAAGCTTTTCTTGCTTTCTAGCATTAATGAGGAGATCCTTAATTATTGAGAAATCATCTATTAGATTAGCTTTATGTTCATCAATTCGTTTATTTAATTTCAAAATTCTATAAGCCTGATTTTCATCAGAAAGCTTCATTAGAACAGGAGAAGAAACCTCACCAATTTGAAGATTATCAACAGTATACTTTAATGATAAAGGCATATCATCAATAGTATACATAGATGACATAGTATTTGGGTTTAATAACAAACCTTTATTATTCTTACTATCATGATTACTATACTTTACAATTGCATCCTCAAAAGTAATATCACCCGTCATAATCTCATTTTCAACTTTTTCAATTTTCAGTTTAGTGTTATATAACTCAGTAGAACTAACCTTGGTCTTTAACAAAATATGACGAACATTTATTTGTTCACCTCTTCTTTCTATTAATTGAACAATATGAAATCCAAATTGAGTCTCTATTACTTCAGATATCTCATCTTTTTTTAATCTAAACGCTGCTCTCTCAAACTCAGGAACCAAATCTCCGCGATTAACAAAACCAAGCTCACCTCCATTAGAAGCAGAACCAGGATCATCGGAATAGAGAGTTGCTAACATCTTAAAGTCTTCCCCATTATATACACGTTCTCTAAAGCCATTTAACTTATCTCTTAATTTATTCTTTTGTGTATTGGGAATCTCTGGTTTGATAACAATTTGGAGTATCTCTACTTTTTCAGAAATCATAGGTAGATCAGCATTTATTTGGGTATAAAAATCTTTAACTTCAGATGGAGTAACTTTGACATCTGAAGCAATAGTGCCTTGTACTTTTTGGGCTAGGAATTGATCTTTGATTATCTTTCCTAGTTCTAATTCAATCTCTAATTTTATTTTACCAAAATACTCTTCAACCTTTTCTATAGTGCCTAATTGACTTTCAAAATATGCTATTCTCTTTTCTATCTCTGCATCAATTTCCTCATCACTAACAACTACGCTATCTAATTTTGCTTGATTTATAAGCAATCTTTGAAATAGAAGATCTTCAATAATCTCACACTTTACTGAATCAGAACGTAAATTTCCTAATGCTAAATATTGTAAATATTGGGATTCAATGTCAGATCTAAGAACTATCTCATCTCCAATCACAGCTTCAATCTTATCTATTGATTGTCCTTTTAACCCAATTGCTAATGAAGTAAATACTACTATGTATAAAATTCTATTCATTAATAAATTTTTATTTTCTTTTTTGCTAAAGCATTTTGATATAACTCGTCCTCAAACTGATTTAAAAAACTTATCTTTTTCTTATTAAGAAGCAGGTCCTTTATTTTCTGTCTTTCTATCGATAACGGACTTACACCTCCTTTTATTTGATAATCCTTAATAAAGACATAATACCTATATAAATTATCCTCAAAAAAAACCCCTTTTGTATTTTTTAAAAAATATTCTTCATCTTTAATAAAATTAGGTAATCTTTTATTAAAAATTGAAAAATACATCCACTTTTCATCATCAATATGATATTGTTTCGCAAATTGCTGACAATAATCCTCTAAATCTTCAAATATAGTTTCTTTCTGAGATTTATACCATTTATTTAAAAAATTTAAATTAGGGGCTAGCTTATCAATTACAATAAACCTTCCTTTGAATAAATTCTCATTTAAAACAAACTCATCCTTAAATTGATTATAATAATCTTGAATCTCTAATGAAGATATCATTGTGTCAAAATTCTGATTTAAAATTTCTTGTTGATAAGCAAAAATCAATAAAGATTCTCTGTAATCTTCAATTTGTTTTTCAAACTCAAATAAATCCATGTTAATATTCATCTCTGCATGTGATAATAAAAGTTCTTTTCGTATCCAATTGTTTATAAATTTTTCAACAAAATATGCAGAATCTTCAATCTGATTTGGCATCTCATCTAACACAACAGATAGCTCAAGTTCCTTTTCATTAATGCTAGCAATTACTCTTCTTTCATCTTTATATATACATGATGAAACAAACAAAAAAGAAACCAGTACTATTATAATATCTCTCATTCAAAAATCACTTTATTAATGAATAAAGAGCTTTCTTATTTACCTTAACAGAGTACTTTGATTTTAAATCAACTAGCCATTCTTTTTCTAATAATTTTTGAAAATCAGCAATAACTTTTCCTCTAGTCTCATTTAATTTTTTGAAATCCTGAGGTAATAGTGCATGTATATTAATTAAAATGTATGAACCATCCTCTAGAACAATATCCTTAGAAATCCCAACCTTATGATCTATAGAATCTATATGTTTATTTTCACCTTTTACAAAGCGCTTTCTATCAATATTTAAATTTGATGTAGAATTAGTATTTACTAATGCTAAGATCTCTTCATCAGTGATATTACCTCTATTTTTTTTGTAAATATTTCTTTTTACTTTTTTAGCAGTCTCTAAATTAGCACACATGTAAATAGTAGCATCGACTCTCTCAGGCCAAATATATGAAGATCTATTAGCGGTAAAAAATGCTTGCAGAGCAATAGTATCCTCAACAGCTTTTGTCCATACCTTTTTATTCATTAAATCGAACAATAAAATACCTTCTTTATATTCTTGAAGCAGTGCTTTATACTCTGGATAATTATCTTCCAATTTACTTTCCTCGTAATTAAGTAATCTAGCATTAACAAAGTCTATGTACATTTGATCAATATCTCGATTACCCTTAGATTGACTTTCTAAGATATACTTAGCAAAATCGTTAACTGATATAGGCATATCATCAATAGTTAAAAGTATAGTATTATTTACGGAAGAAATGGTAAATAATCCTTTATTTACATCTGAAAATGCTTTTTTTCTGAAAGAAGAATATTCTGATGGTCTATTAGCGACTTTATACTTTTTATGAAGTTTTCTATAAAAAGCTTGTTTACTTAATTCATTTCTACTGTCTTTTTGAATCATTTTTTTGAGATCAGACTCTATAGCTGAAAAAGATGGAATAGGCTTTTTTTCAATTAACTTAACAACATGCCACCCATAATCAGTTAAAAATGGCTGTGATATATCTCCAACTTTATCAAGAGAAAAAGCCATTTTTTCAAATTCTGCTACCATCTTTCCAACACCAAATTCTGGTAAAACTCCTCCTTTTACTGCAGTTGACCTATCCTCAGATAATTTTTCAGCAAGATCTGCAAAATCCTCACCCTTTTCTAATAAATCCATTACATTATTAATTTTATCACTAGCTTCATTGATTACTTTCTTTTCAGCTTGTGTTCCTGTTTTAAACATAATATGCGCAACTTTAACAGTACCAACTGCATCTCTTCTATCGTTAACTTTTATTAAATGATATCCATATTTTGTTTTTATTGGCATTGAAACATCTCCAATCTTTGTTTGATATGCTGCAGTCTCAAAATCATAGACCATCATAAAAGCCGTAAAATAACCAAGATCACCTCCATTTCTTACTGCTGATTTATCATCAGAATACTTTTTAGCTGCTTCTGAAAAAGATACTTTATCTTCAATAATAGATTTTCTAATTTCTAATGCCTTATTATATATTTCTTTTTTTTCTTTTTCAGATGCTTTTTCACTAACAGATATTAAAATATGGCTTGCATTTATGTCTTTAAGCATTCTTTCATACGCTTCTGCAAGCATTGGACCATCAAAATCGTTGTTTTTCAAATATGGCTTTGCTAATTGCTTTCTATAGCCTTCTAATTCAGAAATAAAAGAGGGATTAGTATCTAAGCCTAATTCATATGCTTCTCTTACTTTTAACTTGAAATTTATAAAAAGATCCATGTATTCATCTAAATAATCTTTTGTTATCTCCGTATTTAAATTATTTTTATAAAACACATTTTCAAACTCATTTAACGTAACATTATTTCCTGAAATTGTTAATATATCCTGTGCATTTATAATCAAAGTAAAAACACCTAAAACAAAACTTAAAAATACTTTCTTCATTATTTTAATTTTAATTAATTTATTTTCTACTATAATTTGGGGCTTCTCTAGTAATTGTCACATCATGAGGATGACTCTCAGCAACACCTGCAGCTGTAACTTTTAAAAATTTAGCCTTACTTAAATCATTAATTGAAGTAGAACCAGTATATCCCATACCAGCTCTTAAACCTCCAATCATTTGATGTATAACTTCTACTAAAGTTCCTTTATAAGCCACTCTTCCCACAATCCCTTCAGGAACTAACTTTTTATTATCAAGTTCTTCACTTTGAAAATATCTATCTTTTGATCCCTTCTCCATAGCTTCAATTGACCCCATTCCTCTATAAGATTTAAATCTTCTTCCTTCATATATAATTGTTTCACCTGGAGATTCCTCAACACCTGCTATAATTGAACCTAACATTACAGTGCTAGCTCCACCTACTAACGCTTTGACAATATCACCTGAATATCTTATTCCCCCATCAGCTATTAGTGGAATATTATTTTTTTGGGTTATCTTAGAAACATCCATTATAGCAGTAAGTTGAGGAACTCCAATACCTGCAATAACTCTAGTTGTACAAATAGAACCAGGACCAATTCCTACTTTAACTGCATCAGCTCCAGCATCAATCAGTGCTTGTGCAGCCTCTGCAGTTGCAATATTTCCTACTACAATATCTAATTCAGGAAAAGATAATTTCAAATTCTTTAAGACATCAACTACCCCTTTTGTATGTCCATGTGCTGTATCAATAATAATTGCATCAACTGAGGCTTTGACTAAGGCTGATACTCTATCTAATACATCATCTGTTATGCCTACAGCAGCAGCTACTCTTAATCTACCATACTTATCTTTACATGCATTAGGACGCAATCTATTTTTAATAATATCTTTAAAAGTGATCAGCCCCACCAATTTATTTTCAGCATTAATAATAGGTAATTTTTCAATCTTATTCTTTTTTAGAATTTTTTCAGCGTTTTCTATATCAGTTAAATTTGCTGTAACAATTTTCCTTTTAGTCATAACTGATGATATTGGAAGAGTCATATCTGTCTCAAATCTTAAATCTCTATTAGTAACAATACCTAAAAGTTGAGAAGAATTATCAATAATTGGAATTCCTCCAATTTTATTTTCATGCATCATATTAAAAGCATCACCAACAGTAGCAGTCATAGTTAAAGTAATAGGATCAAGAATCATCCCACTTTCTGAACGTTTTACTTTTCTTACCTCTAATGCTTGTCGATCAATACTCATATTCTTATGTAAAACTCCAATACCTCCTTCTTGAGCAATAGCTATAGCCATGTCTGACTCTGTAACTGTGTCCATGGCGGCAGAAACTATAGGCAAATTTAAATTAATATTCTTAGTAAATCTTGCAGTAATATCCACCATATTAGGCAGTACTTCAGAATATGCAGGTACTACTAAGACATCATCATAAGTCAAACCTTCCTTTAATATTTTAACACTCATAAAAAGATAAAATAAATTTTTTGCGAAATTAATAATTTATAACAAAATAGTCCCTGAAAGGGACTATTTATATAATATTTTAAACAACCTACCTAATTATAGTAACAACATCTTTTTTCTCAATTAAACTTCCTGCACCATTATAAAATTGGAGATGATATACATAAGTACCATCTTGAACCTGAACACCATTATAACTTCCATCCCATCCTTTTAAGGGATCGTCAGTAGTAAATAGCTGAACACCATTTCTATTATAAATAGTAAAAGAATATCCTTTTTCAGAAACAAAATATGAAATTGGTTTAAATATCTCATTGTGAAAATCTCCATTAGGAGTAAAAGCATTAGGAACAAAAATTATAGGTGTTTGAGAAATACAAGAAATATTAGAAAAACTACCTTCATTTACAGATCCGTAGGGTATTGTATCTCCCTCCCAAGCTTCGATATAATAACAAAACCTTCCATTTCCACCAGTATAAGTAGTAACAACATCTACATAAACTAAAGAATCTTTTATTGGAGAATCTCTATCCCACGTATGCAATTTAATATATGGCTGATTACTAACTGATCTATATAAATGATATTTTGAAACATTACCCAACCACTTAGCATATTCATTAAATGATAAAGTATTAGTATATTGTTTACTAATTTGATTGCCTCCGTTTTCTGTACTCCAACCCTCGTTGCTAATAGGAACATCTACAGGCCAAGGGGAATCATCGTAAAATGAATAATCAATATTTATTGCAGACTGCAAAAGAATTGTTTGACCATAGCTTGTGTCATAAAAATGTATTGGTAAAATAGAAGAAGGAGCTACAAGTCTAATACCACACGTATCAACAGGATATATCTGATATTGATAAAATTGAGACTGAGTCTGTACATCTTTATCATTATAATTAATCTCATCGCTACCATCAAAAGGGACTATACCAATTTTACTAAAATCATTATTAAAACCAACAGATCTAAAAACATCATAATAATCAATAACTGCAGTATTGTCAACAAGACAATTTATATTAACAGATCCATTGTTATGATTAACAGTAACATAATCAATATAATTATAATCTGGTCTTTTTGGTAAATCTGGAATAATCAAAAACTCATTGGAATGAGCAGAAAAAGTAGAATCCTTATTAAAAGCATCAACAAATATCTTATACGTATATTTATCAGTTAGCCCAGTCACAAGTAGATTTGTGGTATTACTATCTAAACGATATGTAGAAACCGTATTCAATCCACTAAGGTCTGTTTCTTCAACAGTTACCCTATAAAAACCAAAACCATTAAACCAATTGATATATTTATTCCAATTTAAATCAAATGTTTGATCACAAGGCTCTAAATCTAGAGTAAGATGAATTGAATTATGTCTTGGTGAAGCAGCTTTAGTATTTTCACAGCTATCCAATGCTCGCACACTAAAAGTTTCAAAATATTCATCAGCATTTGATGTTAGATAAGTAAAACTTGAATCTGGGAAATAAACAGTATCAATAGTTATCCAAGATCCAGTTTGATCAAGAATATATATTGCATATAATTCTGCATCTAAAGAAGGAGTCCAACTAATCACAGAGTTACCATTTATATCTACTGATACATCTTTAATTATAGGTATATCAGGAGGCATATCATCTTCCAAGCGTGTTGTTGCAATATTTGACCTAGAAATACAACCTCTTTGGTCTGCAATTTCAATGTAGAATCTAGGATCATAACTACAAAAATCAGATCTTTTATCTCCAATAGTATCAGTAAAGTCAATGATATAATTAAAACCTGAAGAAACATCATACTCATAGAATAAATTATAATTATTACTAGTTGTTGCAACATTATATTGAAAAGCAGGAGAATTATTAATTCTAAGATGATTCCAATCCAAATAAGCAAATATTGGAATACTAGTTACTTCTGTAGCTTCCATAAATATAGTTCGCAAAGTATCTGAAATAGAATCAACTGTGTTGACAGCAGCAGAACCTACACATACACCATTAGCAATCATATAATAAAAACTAGAAGATAGATCAGCATCTGAATTAGTATGATAAAATGTGCTATCAGGATAAGACACATCAGCAATATCTGTATAAGGACCGTTAATATCTTTAGCAAAATAAATATCATAATCAAGCACAGCATTAACCAATCCCTTTGGGTAATACCAACTTAATTCAACATCACCTCCATTTTCAACAGAGAGACAACGAAGATCAGGTGTAGGTGGTATAAGATCTATTTTAATATTAGCAATTGTGGTTCCATTAGCAGGACAAAAATCATCATATGCTTTTAAATTAAAATTAAATGATTGATTTGGCGCCCCAGCACAACTATCAATTACAAGATGATCACAACTTGACAGCCATGAAAATTTACCTTCAGTTGTACCAGCTACTGAAGAGGTAATATTAAAATTTGCAGGATTGCTTAAAGCTAAAAGAACATCAATCTGAGACCCTTCAATCTCAAGAGTTATATTCTGCATATCAATATCATTAGCTATAACATCAAATTCTACTAATTCACCTGCCATTACTTCAGTACTATAAGATGGTAATCCTGCAGAATTCAAATATGTAGTCCAATTTTGAGTACCAACAGGTGCAGTAATAGTAGGTGGTGTATTAGGAATTCCACTAGCTAAATTACATGCAGTACCTGTAGCAACAACCTGAACTTCTCGAAAAACATCTGCAATAGGCTGAAAACATTTTACAGAACGAACTCTTACACAAGTAACAAAATTTCCCTGCATGACATCGTTCATAAATGATATTTCACCAGTTCCCGGATTTAATGTAAGTGGAAATCCAGGGTTAGTAGGTATCTGTTCGGTAACTGAAAAATCATATGCTCCACCATTTGTAGTATTTGAAAAAGACATCTCTCCAAAAGTAGCAGGATTAGCCGGATCATAAGAAAATGAAGATCCATCAAGTGGGTACGCCCATGAGTATGCTAAACTATCAAAATCAGCATCAAAGGCCAAATGGCTATATGAAAAAGGAACATCCATACATAAAAGAGTTTTTGCTGTTTCTTTAAATAATGGTGATGAATCATAGCAAGGAAAAGCATCCTCATATACAAAAGGTGTAACTGATGTATTCTTTGTGTATGGGTACATTACAGCTCTTAACAACCAGGATCCAGCACCAAACTGCATATTATCAGCAGCATTTCTAGCAGCACTTCCCCAAGTAAAATGCCAACCTCTAGGAAGAACATCATAACTATTAGTAACAGAGTTCCAAACAGCTCCTGTTGGATCTGGTATGTTACCATTTCCTAAACTTATAGGCAAAGATCTATATGTATGTTCTTCAACAACAAAACCAGGAAGAACACCAGCTGGAGCATTAGAACAATTATAGCAAGGATTAGGTCCTCCAGCGGCTCCAGTAGGAGAAATATCTAATGTATTATCCCAAAAAACATCAATTGAAGTAATAGTAGGATGTCCATGAACTGTTAACTGTTCTGATCCTCCTGGTGAAGCTGAAAAAAAATCAATACCTGTACAATCACCATATATTTTCATCTGAAAAATAAACTTACCAAAATCAATACTAGTAGGATCATCAATACACTCCCATGTAATCTCTCCACCAACAAAATGTGAGGCTGATAAATTAAAAGATATTAGTAAAGTAAAAAGTATGTGGAAAATCTTTTTCATAAAAACAAATGTTAACTTTCACAAAGATACGAAACTTAATTAAAAAGGTTATCTATAAGCTAATCAAATCTTACATTACAAACACTAGAATTGAAAATCCTTTACTCTTTTTTTTGCCTTTTCAAAATCTTTTACAATCTGATATATAATTTCATCTACTGACATAATTTCTTTTAAAATACAAGAAACTTGTCCAATTTCTAACTCACCCTCAATTAAGTCTCCCTCAAACATTCCTCTTTTTGCTCTTCCCGTACCCAGTATTTCTTTTAATTCCTTAATACTAGCATTTTTCTTATATGCTTTCTGAATTTTAGAATAAAAATTGTTTTTCATTAAGCGAACAGCTGTTAACTCCTTTAAAGTTAAATCTGTTTCTCCTTCATCGGCTAGTAAAACATGATGTTTGAATTTAATATGAGCTGAAGATTCTTTGCTAGCAACAAAACGACTACCCATTTGAACTCCATCTGCACCTAATATCATAGCCGATAGCATCGTTTGTCCATTAGCAATACCACCTGCTGCAATAATTGGAATATCTACAACTTCAGAGATCATAGGAATTAAACACATAGTGGTTAATTCTTCAATTCCATTATGGCCTCCTGCTTCAAATCCTTCTGCAACAATTGCATCGACTCCTGCTTCAGCAGATTTAAGAGCAAATCTCTTATTGGCTATTACATGAGCTACTTTTATTCCATTTTCTTTTAAATAGGAAGTATATTTCTTTGGATTTCCAGCCGATGAAAAAACAATCTTAACCCCCTCTTCTATAATAATCTGAATATGCTCTTCAATATTTGGATACAACAAGGGAATATTTACCCCAAAAGGTTTTTTAGTAGCATTTTTACATTTTTGAATATGTTCTCTCAATACATCAGGATACATTGAGCCTGAACCAATTAAACCTAACCCTCCAGAATTACTAACTGCAGAAGCTAATTGCCACCCACTACACCATATCATACCACCTTGGATAATTGGATATTTAATTCCAAAAAGTTCTTTAATTCTATTCATAAAATTGTATACATTTGTTGCGATGACGAAAATAAAAATTTAAATATACTATAAGATGAAAAAAGATCAAATAATTTTTGATTTAATTGAAAAGGAACACAAAAGACAAAAAAACGGGATTGAATTAATTGCTTCTGAAAATTTTGTGAGTCCTCAAGTTATGCATGCTGCTGGCTCGTGTTTGACAAACAAATACGCTGAAGGATATCCTAAAAAGAGATATTATGGTGGTTGTGAAGTAGTAGATGAAATTGAACAATTAGCTATTGATAGAGCAAAAAAATTATTTAATGTTGAATATGTAAATGTTCAACCCCACTCAGGTTCATCAGCAAATTCAGCAATAATGTTAGCATGTCTTAAAGCAGGAGATACAATTTTAGGATTTAATTTAGCACATGGAGGTCACTTAACTCACGGATCACCTGTTAATTTTTCAGGAAAATTATATAAACCAACTTTCTACAACGTAGATAAAGATACCGGATTGATTGATTATAATATGCTTGAATATATGGCTGCAAAAGAAAAACCACAAATGATCATTTGTGGTGGATCTGCATATTCAAGAGATTGGGACTACAAAAGATTTAGAGAAGTAGCTGATAGCGTTGGAGCAATTCTTCTTGCAGATATAGCTCATCCTGCAGGACTTATTGCAGCAAAATTATTAAATGACCCTTCGAAATATTGTCATGTTTTAACCACAACAACTCACAAAACTTTAAGAGGCCCAAGAGGAGGAATGATTATGATGGGTAATGACTTTGAAAATCCTTGGGCTTTTAAAAGCCCTAAAGGTAAAACAAAAATGATGTCACAAATTATAAATTCAGCGGTATTCCCTGGAACACAAGGAGGACCTTTGGAACACGTAATTGCAGCCAAAGCAATTGCTTTTGGTGAAGCTCTAAGTACTGATTTTAAAGAGTATGGGAAACAAGTCATAAAAAACGCAAAAATTATGGCAAATGAGTTTATTAAAAAAGGATACGATATAATATCTGGAGGAACTGAAAATCATTGTATGCTTATTGATTTAAGTAATAAGAATATTTCTGGAAAAGATGCTGAAAATGCTCTTGTTAAAGCAGATATTACTGCAAATAAAAATATGGTTCCTTTTGATACTCAGTCGCCGTTTATAACTTCTGGTATTAGATTTGGTACTCCTGCAATAACAACCAGAGGAGTTAAAGAAGATGTTATTCCTACTATTGTTCATCTAATTGACAAAGTAATTATGAATTATAGCAACGAGAAAATTTTAAATGAAGTAAGGAACGACGTAAATGCATTAATGAACCCTTACCCTATCTTTGCCTAGTTTAAAATGCAACCAATAGACCTTGAACTTGAAAAGAAGGAGATCCTTAACAGATATAAATCATTGTTAAGAGCATGCAATGACAAAATAAATAAAACAGATAAAACAAAGATTCGAAAAGCTTTCAACGTAGCTGTAGAGGCTCATAAAGATATGAGAAGGAAAAGTGATGAGCCTTATATCTATCACCCTATTGCAGTTGCTCATATTGCAGCTAAAGAAATTGGACTAGGAACAACATCAATTATATGTGCCCTATTACATGATGTAGTAGAAGACACAGATTATACCCTAAATAAAATAGAAAAAGGATTTGGCAAAAAAGTTGCACAAATTATTGATGGACTTACTAAAATACATGATGTGTTTGATAAAAATGTATCCATGCAAGCAGAAAATTTTAGAAAAATGCTACTAACCTTATCAGATGATGTTAGAGTAATACTGATTAAGTTAGCTGACAGACTGCATAACATGCGTACTTTGGAAAACATGACGAAATCTAAACAATTAAAAATCGCTTCTGAAACACTTTATCTTTATGCTCCACTTGCTCACAGATTAGGTCTTTATTCTATTAAAACAGAACTTGAAGATTTAGGTCTTAAATTTACAAAACCTGAAATCTACAAAGCTATTTCTGAAGAACTAAATGCAACTAAGGAAGAAAGAAAGAAATATATTTCAAAATTTACAAAACCTATAAGAGCTAGACTAAAAGAAAATAATATTAAATTTACAATAACAGGAAGACCAAAATCTATATTTTCAATTAGAAATAAGATGGTAAAAACTGGTGTTAACTTTAATAATATATTTGACAAGTTTGCTATCAGAATTATTGTTAATTCTTGTTCCAAAAATGAAAAGTCCGATTGTTGGAAAATATACTCAATTGTTACTGATTTTTATAAACCTAATCCTGATAGATTAAGAGATTGGATCTCAACACCAAAAGCTAATGGCTACGAATCATTGCATACAACTGTAATAGGAGACGATGGAAAATGGGTAGAAGTTCAAATTAGAAGTCAAAGAATGGATGAAATTGCAGAAAAAGGATATGCAGCTCATTGGAAATACAAACAAGAGGGAAGCAAAGAGAGTTCTTTAGATGATTGGATAACAAAAATAAGGGAATTACTGACAAACCCCGAAAGTAATGCTATTGACTTTATTGATGACTTTAAACTTAATCTTTTCTCAGGTGAGATATATATATTTACTCCTAAAGGTGATCTTAAAACGCTTCCAAAAGGGAGTACAGCTCTTGATTTTGCATTTGAAATACATACAGATATAGGACTAAAATGTATGGGTATTAAAGTTAATGGAAGACTTGTCTCTTTAAGTCACAAATTAATAAGTGGTGATCAAGTTGAAGTTATTACATCAAAAAAGCAAAGACCTAGAGAGGATTGGCTTAGATTTGTTGCAACTTCTAGAGCTAAATCAAAAATAAAGTCAGCACTTAAAGAAGATAAAAAAGCTATTGCTAATATTGGAAAAGAAATTGCAGAAAGAAAACTAAAACATTTGAAAATAAAATTAACAACCCAAACAGAAACAGAGCTTATTAAACACTTTGATTCAAATACTTCAGTAGACTTATATTTTAGATTTGGTACTGGAGCAATTTCAAACACTGAAATTAAAGAATTTGTTCGTTTAAAAAGAGGAGGGTGGTATCAATCAATCAAGAACAAACTTTATGGTCCTAAAACATCTTCATATAAGGCAAACAAGACAAAGGATAAATTTATTGTGTTTAATGAAGATGAAGAAGTACTAGACTATAAGATGGCTGTTTGTTGCAATGCTATTCCAGGAGACTCAATCTTTGGCTTTTTAACAGTTGTAGACGGAATAAAAGTACACAGATCAGATTGCCCTAATTCAATACAACTTCGTTCTAATTATTCATATAGAATACTAAAAGCAAAATGGATATCTAAAGGAGATATTGACTTTTTAGCCTCAATAAATATAAAAGGAATAGATAAAGTTGGACTCATGAACAAAATCACTCAAATAATTTCAAATCAAATGCATGTCAATATTAAGTCTATAAACATATCTAGTGATGATGGAATCTTTGAAGGTACAATTACTCTAAAAGCACATAACGTAACATTCTTAAAAGAACTTACAGATAAATTAAAAAAAATAAAAGCAATTTCATCAATTACCAGAACTTATAAACATAATTAATTTTTAACTTCTTTCTTTTTTATTTTTACAAAAAAAGAGGAAATTTTATAAATTTGTAAATTAATCTACAATTAAAGTGAAAAAACAAAAAATATTTAAAACGGTACAAGATATATTCACAAATTATCTAGTTAAAAAGGAACTCAGAAAGACACCTGAGAGATATGCGATTCTAAAAGAAATATATGAATCTGATGGCCATTTTGACATTGAGTCAATGTATTTAACAATGAAAACCAAAAAATACCGAGTTAGCAGAGCCACTTTATATAATACCGTTGAAATTTTATTAGAATGCCAATTAATACGTAAGCATCAATTTGGTAAAAAACAGGCTCAATATGAAAAATCATTTTCTAATCGGCAACATGATCATTTAATCTGTACTAACTGTGATACAGTAATAGAATTCTGTGATCCAAGAATACAGGGAATTAAAGATGTAATTGAAGAAAGTATGCAGTTTAAAATTAATAGACATGCACTAAATTTTTATGGTGAATGTATAGATAAAAATAATTGTCAAAACACAATAAAATGATAAAAGCAGATGTCCTTCTTGGTCTACAATGGGGAGATGAAGGAAAGGGAAAAATTGTTGATGTCTTAACATCTAAATATGATATTATTGCTAGATTCCAAGGTGGACCCAATGCAGGACACACACTAGAATTTGATGGGATTAAGCATGTTCTTCATACTATTCCCTCTGGAATCTTTCACAAAGGAGTTATTAATCTTATTGGAAATGGTGTAGTAATTGATCCTGTCATTTTTCAAAAAGAGATAATTGGTATAGAGAAGCTAGAAGTTGAGATATCTGAACTATTAATTTCAAAAAAGGCACACCTTATTCTACCAACTCACAAATTAATTGATGCTGCATCAGAAAAAGCAAAAGGCAAAGAAAAAATAGGCTCTACCTTAAAAGGAATAGGACCTACTTATATGGACAAAACAGGAAGAAACGGTATAAGAGTTGGAGATATCTCCACTCCAACGTTTAGAGAAAAATACGAAAAACTTAAAAGCAAACACATTCAAATATTAAATTTTTATAATTACGAATATAATTTAGAAGAGCTAGAAAGAGAATGGCTTAATAGTTTAGAAATATTAAAACAATACAAGCATGTTGATAGTGAACACTATATTCATAATTCAATCAAAGAAGGGAAAAAAATATTAGCTGAAGGCGCTCAAGGCACACTATTAGATATTGATTTTGGATCATATCCATTTGTAACTTCATCAAATACAATTACAGCTGGTGCTTGTACCGGTTTAGGAGTTGCTCCAAACAAAATAGGTGAAGTATTTGGTATTTTCAAAGCATATTGTACTAGAGTTGGAAGTGGACCATTTCCAACTGAATTGAATAATGATATAGGTTTAAAGCTAGCAAAAGTAGGAAATGAGTTTGGATCAACGACTGGCAGACCAAGAAGATGTGGATGGATTGATATTCCAGCATTAAAATATGCCATTAATATAAATGGTGTCACTGAATTAATAATGATGAAAGCTGATGTTTTATCAGGAATTAAAACCATCAAGGCATGTACACACTACGAATTGCATGGCAAAAAGATAAATTACTTGCCATTTGAAGATAACACACAACTTGTACCGATATACAAAGAGTTAGATGGTTGGGACATGGATCTAATGAAATTAGATAATCTTTCAGATGCTCCACAGGAATTACATAACTATATTTTATGGTTAGAAAACGTTTTAGAAACTCGTATTTCAATTGTATCTGTCGGTCCAGATAGGAAACAAACACTTGTCAGGTAAGTAAGATTTGAGGAAATTACTGCATACCCTTCTATTATTAATGAGTATTAATTTATACACTCAAACAAATAAAACAATAGAAATATTAAATGCGGATAATACATTTTCAAATGCGACAAAACACCCTGACTATTGGCGTTTAATTGGTGATGTTTCTTTTAAACATAACAATGCTGTTATGCATTGTGATTCTGCCTATCATTACTCTAACAAAAATAAGATAAAAGCATTTGGCCAAATAGAAATTAAACAAGGAGATAGTGTTACACTTACTGGGAATAGACTCACTTACTTTGGCAAAAAAAATAAAGCAGATATATCAGGAAATGTAGTATTGATTGATAAATATATGATATTAAAAACAAAACAAATAATTTATAACCTAAAATCTAATATTGCTTCTTACCCATCAAATGGAAAAATTATCGACAATGAAAAAACTATAAACTCTAAAAAAGGACAATATAATTCGAAAAATCAAAATTTTATTTTTAGAGATTCTGTAAAAGTAGTTACTCAAAACTATGACATCCTTACTGATAACATGCATTATAACTCTAATAGTGAAACCACTTACTTTTTTGGCCCAACCTATATTTTATCTAAGGACAAAACTATATATTGTGAAAATGGTTGGTATAATACGAAAACTGGTGTTTCCCAATTTCAAAAAAATGCATATATAGCTACTAAAAGTCAACAACTAAAAGGAGATAGTCTTTATTTTAATGAAGTATTAGGGTATGGAAAAGTAATTAAAAATGTAGAAATAATTGATACGGCTGAAAATATTACAGTATTTGGTCATTTTGCAGAATATTTTGAAAAAGAAGAGGTGGTTGAAGTGAACGGAAAAGCTTATTTACAAGTCTTGCTTGAAGAAGACACACTTTTTATGCATGCTAAAAAATTTGTTAGCCAACAAAAAATTGGCGAAAAAAAAATTTTAGCATATAATAAAGTAAAATTCTTTAAACTAGATTTACAAGGAAAATGTGATTCTTTAAGCTATAATTTTAGCAATAATATAGTAGAAATGTTCATTAAGCCTATTATTTGGTCGAATGAATTTCAGATAACATCTGATAGTATTCAATTTCTAATTTATCAAAGAAATATTCGTAATATGTTTCTAAATTCTAAGCCTATGATCATTGCTCAAGAAGATTCATTAGATTTTAATCAAATAAAAGGCAAAGATATGATAGCATATTTTAGTAAAAACAAAATTCAAAAAATGGATGTGTTAGGAAATGGACAAAGCATTTTTTTGGTAACTAATGAGGAAAATAATAAAAAAGTTGCGCTTAATTTTTCAGAATGTACTGACTTAACACTTAACTTTAGAAAAAATAAATTAGACATTGTTAATTATAACATAGAACCGAAATCAACTACTATTCCCTACCAAGAAGTAAAAGAACAAGACCGTTACTTAAAAGGATTTCATTGGAGAAAATCTGAACAACCTAATAAGAAAGAAGATATTTTTATCGAATAACAAAAGAAGTTCTTCTATTTATACGTCTTCCAATCTCAGTCTTATTTGTAGACAAAGGAGTAGATTCACCATATCCTTTATAAGTAAGATCATTTTCAACTATTACTATTAAATAGTCATAAACTGCTTTTGCTCTCTTATCTGACAGAATTAAATTATCAATATCACTACCTACATCATCTGTATGACCTTGTATCTCAATCTTTAAATCAGGATTTTTAACAAGATATGAAATTAATTTGTCTAATTCAATAAATGATGATTCATTAAGAGAAGAGGAGTTAGAAGAAAATGAAACATTTTGTAAAATCACCTCTTCCCCTTTCTTTTGAGTAATAATTTCTAATTCAAGTGGAGATATCTCATCTGCTTGAATATTCTCTGGCAACTCAAAACTAAAAATATCTTCCTTACCAAAGCCACTTTTATTAGAAGTATAATAAGCAGTTCTACCATTATTAGCTACTATCAATGAATTTTCAGTATTATTAGTATTTATTGGAAAACCTAAATTTTTAGGAGATTGCCAACTTTGTAAAGTATTATTTCTTCTACATAAATATATGTCATAATCTCCCATCCCAACATGACCATTAGAAGCAAAGTAAAGTGTTAAGTTATCCGGATGTAAAAAAGGTGACATCTCATCATATTTTGTATTAATTAATGAGCCTAAATTCTCTGGTTCTAAAAATCCATCTGTTGTAATTTCAGAGCGCCAAATATCCTTGCCTCCATAGCCCCCTTCTCTACTACTTACAAAGTATAAATATCTTCCATCAGGAGAAAAACAACCTTGTGAGTCCCATACTTTAGAATTAATAACTCTACCAGCGTTAAACGTTCTACCATTAATCAAAAAATACAAATCACAACTACCCAACCTATCATCTCTATCACAAGAAGTAAAAACAGCTCTATTATTATCAATTGAAAAAGAAAAAGCTCCTTCATTTCCATTTGTATTTAAATGATTACCAAACAACTTTGATGGAAGCCATAGATTATTTGAATCTTTTTTTGATATAAAAAAATCTTCCTGTAAAACATCATCTTTCACAAACCTTCTAGAGTAAACAAGACTCATTCCATCAATAGAAATAGCCGGCAAATATTCCTCGTTTAATGAATTAATATTTGAACCTAAATTAATAGGATTAAACTCAACAGGGTTTTTTATAGCTTCAATAGCAAACTTACAATTGTTAATATACTTATCTAATTCATCAGTTAATCTATATTTATTTTGATTCAAACTAATTATTCGTTGGGCATAAAACAAAGCTTTATCATAAAAACCATTTGAGTAATATAATTTTACTACTTGTAAAATTCCTTTTACATCATTAGGATCATTCTCATCATATACTCTCAAAAGATGATCTGCAGCAAGCTCTATCTTATTATCATTTGCATAAATGGATGCTAATAGTAAAATTGGCTGGTTCCAATTTGGATGTTTCTCTAATGCCTTATTAGCATACTTAATTGATTTTTGTATCTCTCCCCTATTATTATACTTTACAGCTTTATCAAAACTCTTATAATCTTTCTTTTGTGAAAAAGACAAAATTGGTAATAATAGTAAAGTAAAAACTATTATTCTCATCATGGAATATTAATATACTTATGAGATTGTAAAGATATAGTCCAGTGCTTATTTTCTTTTATAAAATCAATAATCATTGGAACAACTAAATCTCGTTTACTCCATTCAGGTTGTAAATACAATTTACAATCCTTACTAACATCTTTTCTTTGCTGTTCAGCCCATATAAGATCATGTTTATTATTTACAATAATCTTTAATTCATTTGCAATGGATTTTATATTATCTAAAGCAGGAAGCATTTTTTTTGGGGATAAACAGATCCAATCAAAATTGCCACTAAAAGAATATGCTCCAGATGTTTCTAAATGGACTATAAAACCTTTATTTTTAAGGGCATTGGTCAAATTATCTAAATTCCACATTAAAGGCTCTCCTCCAGTTATAACAACTGTATCTACAGAATACCTATTGATTCCTTTAAGAATATCTGCAATTGTAGTTGGAGGATGTAAGTTAGCATTCCAGCTTTCTTCTACATCACACCAATGACACCCAACATCACAACCACCAATTCGTAAAAAATAAGCAGCTTTACCAGAGTAATACCCCTCACCCTGTAAAGTATAAAATGCTTCCATTAAAGGCAGCATATCACCCTTTTCAACTGCTATTTTAGTATGTTTATCCATATTGGCAAAAATATGTTTTTTTTACAGTAAGAATACTATCTTTGTTATTTATAAAAAATATAAACATGAAACAAATTATTGAATGTGTTCCTAATATTTCAGAAGGAAGAGATGCAAATAAAATAAGAATCATCTCATCTATAGTAGAAGAAATAGATGGTGTAAAGCTACTCAATGTTGATCCAGGCAAGGCTACAAATAGAACAGTTATCACCTTTGTAGGTGAACCACAACAAGTAATAGATGCTGCATTTCTTTTAATCAAAAAAGCTAAAGAACTAATCGATATGAGCAAGCATTTTGGAGAACATCCTAGAATGGGTGCAACTGATGTTTGTCCACTAGTTCCTATTTCAAACATAAGCATGAAAGAATGTGTAAAATGGGCACATAAGTTAGGAAAAAGAGTTGGAAAAGAATTAGAGATACCTGTCTATCATTATGAAGCAGCTGCAAAAGAAGATAAACGAAAAAATCTTGCTAACTGTAGAAAAGGTGAATATGAAGGATTATCTAAGAAATTAATTCATCCTGATTGGAAACCTGATTTTGGACCTGCTAAATTTAATAAGTCTGTTGTAAAATCAGGAGCAACAGCGATTTCTGCTCGTGATTTTCTAGTTGCTTATAATATAAACCTTAATACTACATCAACTCGTAGAGCAAATGCTGTTGCATTTGATATTCGTGAAGCTGGAAGGATAAAAAGAGAAGGTGGAAAAATTTCTGGAAAAATTATAAAAGATAAAGATGGAAATCCATTAAAAACACCAGGACTATTTAAATCCGTAAAAGGTATTGGTTGGTATATAGAAGAATATGGTATTGCACAAATTTCTTATAATTTAACAAATATAAATGTCTCACCTTTGCATAAAGTATTCGATAAAACTTGTGAAAGAGCAATTAAAAGAGGAATGCGAGTTACAGGTTCAGAATTAGTAGGATTAGTTCCTAAAAAAGTATTGATCGATGCTGGAAAATATTTCTTAAAAAAACAACAACGTTCTACAGGAATTCATGAAAACGAAATTATAAAAATTGCAATAAAAAGTCTAGGACTAGATGAACTAGCACCATTTAACCCAAAAGAAAGAGTAATTGAATACATGTTAGACTCAATTAACAAAAAACCATTAGTAAATATGACACTATCAAAATTTACTAATGAAACAGCTTCTGAAAGTCCTGCTCCTGGAGGGGGATCCGTATCTGCATATTGCGGAGCAATTGGTGTAGCATTAGGAACAATGGTTGCAAACCTTTCTAGCCATAAAAGAGGTTGGGATGATAGATGGGAAGAGTTTTCTAATTGGGCAGAAAAAGGAGTAGAGTATCAAAATACTTTATTAGAATTAGTAGATGAAGATACCAATGCTTTTAATAAGATCATGGAAGCATTCCGTTTGCCAAAAGATACCGAATCAGATAAAAAACTAAGAGAACAAGCAATACAAGAAGCTACAAAATATGCAATTCTAACTCCATTTAAAGTAATGGAAACTGCATTTGCTTCAATGGAAGTAATGAAAGTAATGGCAGAAATTGGAAACCCTAATTCTGTTACCGATGCTGGAGTTGGAGCTCTTTGTGCGCGTACAGCTGTAATTGGTGCTTTTTTAAATGTACAAATCAATTGCAAGGATTGTGTAGACAAAGAATTTGTTAGAAAAATATTAAAAAAAGGACAACAATTAGTCGATAAATCATCACTAGAAGAGGATAAAATAATAAAAATTGTCAATTCAAAAATTTAACTAATTTTACTTAAAAAAAGAAAATGAAGAATATATTATATAGTCTGTTAGCATTATCACTAATATTTAGTGCATGCAAAAAAGAAGAAGAAGAAAATAATAATCCTGTTAATAATGTTACAGGTTGTATGGATTCAATTGCTGCTAACTTTAATCCATCAGCAGTAGAAGATGATGGATCTTGTGATTATAGAGTTACTGGAGGAAAATGGATTCAAGTTTCAGAATCATATGATTTGCAAATAATTGCCTGGCTAGATGAAGATAAAACCCAATTTATTGACTCTATGTCATTTACTGATTACGTATCTAATACTGATTCTTTGAGCATACAACAATTAAAATTTTTTGTTGATGGCAATGTAAAAACATATGACAATCAAGGATTAATTACCAACGAAGGAACCTGGGTTGAAGATCAAGAAGGAACAATAAATCATACTATTACAATAACAGATGATGATGAATCAATGTATTTTGAAGTAGAAAATGTCTCTAAAGAGGGTCTTTACTTAAAGATAGAGTTAAATGAATTTGAATATGAATCTAGTGATGATATATGGATTGAATATATAGGAGATCAATTCTTTTCTTTTGAGAGAAATGAAAATAAATAAAATTAACATATAGATAATAAGTAAAATTAATTATAAAAGCCAAGTATTAACTTGGCTTTTTTAGTGTATAATCTATTTTAATGTAAAATGAGATTAAACTACAACTCCCATTTTTTCAGCCATTAATTTACCAACATCTGCAGGAGAATCTGCAACTGTGATTCCACATTCTCTCAAGATAGCTATTTTAGCTTCTGCAGTATCATCCTTACCTCCAACTATAGCTCCAGCATGTCCCATAGTTCTTCCAGCAGGAGCAGTTATACCTGCAATAAATCCAACAACAGGCTTTGTTCCATTATCTTTAATCCATCTTGCCGCATCTGCCTCTAACTGACCTCCTATCTCACCAATCATTATAATTCCATCTGTATCCGAATCATTCATAAATAACTCAATAGCATCTTTGATATTTGTACCAATAATAGGATCACCTCCAATTCCAATAGCTGTTGAAATACCCAATCCAGCCTTTACAACCTGATCAGCAGCTTCATAAGTAAGTGTTCCTGATTTAGAAACTACCCCTATCCTACCTTTCTTAAAAACAAAACCAGGCATAATACCACATTTTGCTTCCTCTGGTGTTATAACACCAGGACAGTTAGGTCCAACTAAAACACAATCTTTATCAGATAAATACTCCTTAACCGTTATCATATCTTTAGTAGGAATTCCTTCAGTAATACAAATAATAACTTTAATTCCAGCTTCAGCAGATTCCATAATTGCATCAGCAGCAAACGGAGGTGGAACAAAAATTATAGAAGTGTTTGCTCCAACCTCATTAACAGCATCACTAACGGTATTAAACACTGGCCTCTCTAAATGAACAAGACCGCCTTTTCCAGGAGTTACGCCCCCTACGATATTTGTTCCATACTCTATCATTTGTTCTGAATGAAAAGTTCCTTCAGCTCCTGTAAACCCTTGAACAATAACTCTTGAATCTTTATTAACTAAAACGCTCATCTATTTATTTCTTATTTATTTATGCAAAATTATGACAATATAGCTATTGACAAAGTATTTTGAATACTTTTGCTAAATGAAAATTTTTAACCCAGAAGATACTATATGTGCAATTACTACTGGTGGAGGAATGAGTGCGATTGCAGTTATTAGAATATCAGGAAAACACGCAATTAGTATTTCAAATTCTATTTTCAGTAAGAATATTAATAACTTTAAATCACATACAATTCATTTTGGAAATATAACTGATCAAAAAAGAATTGTTGATGAAGTTCTATTAAGCATCTTTAAAGATAATAATTCATTTACTGGAGAAGAAAGTGTAGAAATATCATGTCACGGATCAATTTATATTCAAAAAACAATCATTCAACTTCTAATCAAAAAAGGATGTAGAATGGCATCTCCTGGAGAATTTACAATGCGAGCCTTTAAAAATGGTAAATTAGATTTATCTCAAGCAGAATCTATTTCGGATTTAATTTCTTCAGAAAGCTCAAGAGAACACCAAACTGCTCTCCAAAATCTAAAAGGTGGTTTTTCAAGTGACTTACAAGAGCTAAGAAAACAATTAATAAATTTTGCTTCTTTAGTTGAGCTTGAATTAGACTTTTCTGAAGAAGATGTTGAATTTGCAAACAGAGAAGAATTTGAGAATTTACTAAAATTAATAAAAAGTAAGATTGAAAACCTAATAGAATCCTTTAAGCTAGGGAATGTTATAAAACAAGGTATATCAGTTGCAATACTAGGGTCGCCAAATGTAGGAAAATCAACACTTCTAAATTGTTTACTAAATGAAGAGAAAGCGATTGTGTCTAATATCGCAGGAACAACTCGTGATTCAATTGAGGATGAAATGAATATTGACGGATATAAATTTAGATTTATTGATACAGCAGGAATAAGAGAAACATCAGATACTATAGAAAATCTTGGTATAAATAAAACTTTAGATAAAGCAGAAAATTCTAATATTACTCTTTATGTGCTTGATGCAAATACAGACATCTCAAATCAATTAAAAGAATTAGATAAGTTAGAAGATAAAATAAAAAAAAAGACACTAATTGTAGTAAATAAAATTGATTTAAAATCTATCACACAAAAGAAGTTAGATAATGCTATATATATCTCAGCTAAAGATAATAAGGGAATAGAAACTCTTAAAAAGAAACTACTTACATATATAGATACTAAGAAATTATCAAACAACGAGACGATAATCACAAATCTTAGACATTATGATGAACTTCAACTTACCTTACATGAAATAAATACAATTATTGAAGGATTAAAAAATGGGGTCACTGGAGATTTCTTAGCAATAAACATCCGAGAAGCTTTAGTGCATCTTGGAAGTATAACTGGAGAAATTACTAGCGATACATTACTTGGAAACATCTTTGGTAAATTCTGTATCGGAAAGTAAACCCCTCTCCTGCCCTTATCTAGCGAATCCCTTTCACGAGATACTTTTCAACTTTTTGTTCAATACTTGGTTGACAAACATTTGCTTTTGTTTGGGTATTTTTTGCGGTTAGAAGTAAATTTATGACGTATTAACCACAAATTAACCACAAATGAAAATTTAAGCAAGAAAAAGATAAATTACAATATGATTAAAAATTCTTACGTTTGGAAATTAAAAACTTAAAAACTAAGATTATGAAAAAATTACTAATTATAATACTTTGCATGCCTATCATTGGCTTAGGACAAGATAACAAGCTTGAGAAAACTAAACCTAAGAAAATATCCTTTGATGGTATGGCAGGTATTGGAATGGGGTTTGTGCAAGACAAAAACTCTCCTATTACGTTTGCGAAAGTAGGAATAGTAAATGATAATTTTAAACTACATTTTGTTGGCTCAAGCAACTATTTCTTTTCTACTGAAATTGATGGTTCCAGAAAGGTTCTTGCTGACCAACACTTAGGAATAGAATGGTTGATGCCATCTTCATTTTGGTATAAAGATAGAGATGATGATAAGTGGGGTGGATTAGGATTTAGTTATTGTTTTAACAATAAGAGCGAATTACAAGAAAAAAAGCCTATTAAAGCGTATATCATTTATTATTTTGGAATAATTTCAGTTACAACTGAATATGTTTGGTCTGATTTTCATTACCCAGCATTATCTGTTAGATTTGAATATTAAAACAATAGATTAACAATAAACTAAGATGATGAAAAAACTACTACTTATATTACTTTGCTTGCCTTTTCTATTTAGTTCTTGTCAGCAGAACGACCCTGCCCCATCTGCAGCACCTCCACCAACAAGCTCTACTTGTGGAAATGTATCTGTCAATGATGGTTCTGCACTAAATTATAATCCACAATTACCTTGCACTGGACCCGGAAAACCTAGTTACACGTTAACTAATGGAGAACTAATAGGAGTTACTGCAATATTTACATCATTTAACGGACAAGGAATAATTCCAGAATGGACTTGTAACGCGCAAATAGGATCATTCTCTGGTGAGATAAATTTAAATCAAGCATACTATGCAAGCTCTATGCCCCAAGGGTTTTTTTTATTACTTAATTTTTCATACTTCTCAAATCAAGGAGCATACTATAACTATCATTCAAGTAATCCTGATGACAAAAACGGTAGTATGATTATAACTAATATCGATTATACAAATGGATTAATTGATGGGTCTTTTTCATTTACAGGATATCAAACAACAGGAAATAACATCAAACAATTTAGTTGTAATTTCTCTAATGTCCCTTTTACACTACAACAATGAAAATAAATTGTCCTAAACGCAATTCTGAGACTAATGATTTACTAACTTATTGCGAATGTGGTTATCAATTAAATAAATTACCAGATAAATCTGAGTATTTTGTTGAAGTCATTAGAATTCGAGATTGACACTTAATGTAAAGTCATCATAAATCATCTTATCTCCTAAATTTTCAAAAAATGACCCAGAACCATATCTAACATTAAATTTTGTTCTATCAATAACTAGATCAACTTTTGCATTGTCTTTTTCAATAATAGCATTAAACTCTATATTTTGCTTGATATTTTTAATTTCTAATATAGCTAAAACATTGTATTTGTTTTTTGAATATTTAGCTTTATCTGCTTTAATAATTTCTAAACTGGCAGTTGGAAATTTTTTGACACCAAAAAAGTCATCAGATGATAAATGTCCTTCAATATTTAACTTAGCCTCACCGTCTAGATCAGTACACTCAATTGTGGACATATCTATGATAATATTACCTCCAGAAAAAGTATTATCATCGAAATGTAAATGACCTTCTTTTATTGATATATTGCCTTCGTGAGATCCTGTAACTTTCTCTCCTATCCATTTCACTGAGCTTTTAGATAAATCAATATCTTTTTTAATACTATTTTCATTATGAGTATGGGTGTTTTTTTTGGCACTGCAGCCGCATGTTTTACAAGCAAAAGAATTAACTGAGCTTAGAAGTAATGATAAACAGATTGAGATTTTAATAATTTTTTTCATTTTTTTTT
>CEVN01047377.1_pt1 | contig 56258 bp, 60 predicted proteins | sample 427041 | NCBI WGS metagenome assembly CEVN01 (sample SAMEA2623463, study PRJEB7988) | marine metagenome | biome: marine biome (ENVO:00000447); feature: surface water layer (ENVO:00002042); material: "saline water (ENVO:00002010), including plankton (ENVO:xxxxxxxx)" | depth 5 m
TTTATCAATCTCTATTTTAGATGTTTTATCTTTCTTATCCTCTGTTGCCTGAAATAAACTCTTTACCTTATCAAATATTCCCATTATATTAATTTTTTCTAAATAAAAAAGCTCCTCTCAAAAACCGAAAGAAGCTTTTACTTTAACATATATAAAACGCTATTTTCTAGCAAAGAAATCTGTCACCTTATCTTTAGGCACTATTTCATCCTTAAATGAATATGAACCAGTCTTTGATTTTACAAGCTTGACAGCTTTAGTAAAAGCTTTAGCTCCTTTTTTCTGTAATGATGCTACTGTCTTTTTTGCCATTTTCTTTTATTTTATTTCTTTATGAATAGTCATTTTCTTCATAATAGGATTAAATTTCTTCAATTCAATCCTATCTGGTGTGTTCTTTTTATTTTTTGTTGTAATATATCGAGATGTTCCTGATAAACCACTTGATTTATGTTCAGTACATTCCAAGATAACCTGAACTCTATTTCCTTTTTTTGCCATCTTAAAACTAATTTTTTGATTTGCAAATTTAATTAAAAAATCTGAACAAATATACAATTTATTGCTTTTTAACATCTATATAAAACAAATCAGTTCTTATCTTAAAACTTGCCCTATCAAAAGATCCTAAATCTATTTCTTGCAACTGATTATTCGGATAAATCCAAAAATCATCTTTGCCGATATTAACTAGTAATGGCATATTAAAATTATCAATTGCGTTCCACTTAAAAATTAAAGTAGTATTTCTTCCTTCCTTTTGCAAACTATATACAAACTCAGGAATATTAGTGTTTTCAAGATATTGTTTAAAGAAATACGAAAAGTCTTTTCTTGTTTTTTGATTTATATAATCAATTATATCTTGACCATCAATATTTCTATATTTGAAATCTAATGAGATACCCATAATAATTTCAAACCAAAGCTCATCATCAGAAATTATAGATCTTAAGGTATGTAACATTAAAGATCCTTTATTATACATATCAGAACTACCTTGCTTATTCACATGATAATGACCAATAACTGGTTTTTTATTTCTAACACGTTTTTTTTGGTTATCTAAATAGCTCAGCATTGCTTTATATCCATAGATACACTCAACGTAAAGAGCCTCAGCATATGTACAAAACCCTTCGTGTACCCACATGTCTGCTATATCATTAGTTGTAATAGAATTCCCCCACCATTCATGTCCAGACTCATGCACAATAATAAAGTCAAAATCAAGATCATCAATGTAAGAAATATTACCATAATAACCAGGCAGAAAATTATTTCCATATGCTATTGCGGATTGATGTTCCATTCCTAAATATGGTGTTTCAACTAAAGCATAACCATCATTCCAAAATGGATATGGACCAAAATAATTTTCAAAACATTCCATCATAGGCTTAACTTGCTTAAAATGCCTAATAGCCTTATTAATATTACCATTTAGGACATAATAATCAAGCCTTAATGTATCGTTATTAGAGATATATTTGTCTGAAAAATGAGAATAGTCCCCAATATTTAAAGTTACATTATAATTGTTTATTGGATAAGAAACAAACCACTCACTCACATTCACCCAAGAATTGAGATACTGATTCCAAAGCGAAGTGTCATTTCTTAGATCTCCATTTGCTATAATCTTTAATGGATATCGAGCAGCTACTTTTATTCGCATGCTATCTGGCTCATCAGATTGATGATCCTTACAGGGCCACCATACACTTGCTCCTAAACCTTGACAAGAAACACTAATCCATGGCTTATTGTTTTGATCCTTTTCCCAAGAAAAACCACCATCCCATGGAGGATTAACTGCTTCTATGGGATAACCTCCATACCAAACTTTGATATTAGTATTTTCTCCTTTCTTAATTTCACGATTAAAATAAACATAAACTGCGTCAAATTCTCTAGAGAAATCCAAATGAACTCCTTCAAACTCTACCAGCATAACCTCCATATTAGCAGCTAAATCAATCTGAAACCAATCAAAATCACTTAATGCCGTAAAATGTATAGAACTAGTTGAATATTCAATTGACTTCTCTTTCTCATCTATTGTGATATCTAGATCATAAAATGTAACATCATAACAAGCTCTTAAAGAAGAAAGATAGCCTCTTAAAGAATCTTTTCTAGTATACTCTTGAGAAGAGACTAATAATGAATTTATTAATAGAAATAAAACATATAACTTTCTCATCCTAAAAAATCTAAGAAAAGTTATCTGTATAATGTTATAGCGCACTCTACTTCTTCTGATATGCCAGGAAAACCTGGTATTATTTCAATATCAAAAGAATATGTTAAATCCATGTTGCCAACATTAGGTGAAGTTATACTACCGCCTCCCTCAACATCAATATCCATTGGTGAACCAAATCCCATATCAAGAGATACCGTCTGTTTAGGTACTATTATGTTACCATTATTATCGATATTACCATTTACCTGTGTTTCACCTATTTCAATATATAACAAATTATTACTACCTCCCTGAACATCAATATTTTCCGGTAGCTGATCATTTAAAGAAATTGTGCTATCAATTATTGGAATTGTAAACTCATCACAGTCAGGTGTGATATTCCATAAACCTAGGGCGATATCATAATAAGAATAGTAACAAGAACCATCATCACTATTTGCTAATGGATCAAAATTTAATGCCAGAGAATCTATACATCCTTCAACAATTGTAGGAGTGTTATTGTTAGGAGTATTATCTTCATCTTCTTTACTACAAGAAAATATTATAACAGATACAGATAAAAGATAAAGTGTTTTTCTCATAACATATTTAATTTTACGAACAAAATTTTACCATCAAAGATAGTAACTTATTTATAAAATAACCACTTTAAAAAAATTAAAAAAGAATATTACCATTAGCCTTAGCTTTAGCTAAAACAGATGCAATCCCATTCTTATCAATTGTCCTTATAGCATTTGCAGAAACTTTGAGAACCACAGTTTCTCCTGTCTCAGGAACAAAAAATTTCTTTGTTTGTAAGTTAGGATAAAATTTTCTTTTGGTTTTATTATTAGCGTGAGAAACATTATTCCCTACCATAACTTTCTTTCCAGTAATTTCACAAATTCTTGACATAACTTCTTAATTTTAGGAATGCAAATATACAATCTAAATAAATATACTAAGGTTTATTTATAACTTTTTAATTCTTGGATAAAATATTCAGATGCTTTTATAACCGACTGATTTACAATCCCCTCCCTTGAATCTAAAAACAAAAAACGTTTTGAAATAGTTTTTTTTTCATGAGATATAGCTATAAAAACCGTTCCAACAGGATTTAATACAGTACCACCTGTAGGTCCAGCATAACCACTTGTTGCTATAGAAAAATCTGATGAGAATATTTTCCTAACATTCTCAGCCATCTGCTCAACAACTTCAAAACAAACTGCTGATTTTTCTTTTATTAAATTTTCAGAAACACCTAAAACACTTGTTTTAATTTCATTTTTATATGCAATTATTCCGCCTTTAAAAAAAAAAGAAGATCCTGAAAAAGCAGTAATTTTTTTAGATAACAAACCTGCAGTACAGCTCTCTGCTGTAGAAACAGTAACATTATTATTAGTGCATAAATTATGTAGCTGTTGAAAAGAATTCATTAAAACGCAGTAGTAGGACTTGTGATATACTTTGATTCTTTAGGCCGTATATTCATTACAGGAACATTGCAGTTATTAATAATGTACCTAGCTGTATCACTTATATTATTAGATAAAGATAATTCTTCCTTTTTAGTCATTATCATAACTAAGTCAGCATCAAAACGCTTCTCATAATCAAATATAAAGTCACCTAAAGACTGTTTCTTTTCACCTTCAATCAACTCAGCTGTACATTTAACTCCAGCTTCAGTAATAAATCTTTTAACTTGATTAATATTTTTAATTAATTTTTCTCTAACTTCTTGCTTATCTCTTAGAACAACAGAAACAACTCGTATAGTTGCATTCCAATATCTAGCATATTCTAATGCATAAGTTACTTTTTGTTTTGTTTCATTCTCAAGATCCAATGGTAAAATAATATTCTTACATCCATCTCTATGAGCATTTCCTTTTATAGTTATCACAGGACATTTTGACAACCTAACTACTTTTTCAGCATTAGACCCAATAACTTTACTAGAACTTCCATTATAGCCATTTGTACCCATAACAATCAAATCAGCAGAAATAATTTCAGATATCTGATTAATTTGCTCATAAATTTTACCTTTTGAGACCATAGTATCAATATTGATAGCGTGTTTTTTCTCATACTCTAATGAAATAGAATCAAGTTTTTCCTTAACCTTAATCTTTAACTCATCTGATTTATCATCACCAAATAATGACTGCATAATACTTTGCTCTTTTATTACTGAAAGCAAAACAACATCTGAGTCTTTAATTTTAGCTAAATTAATAGCTTGTCCAAGAGCAATAATTGATTGCTCTGAAAAACCTATAGGAACTAGTATTTTACTTGCTGGCATAAGATCTATTTTACTATTTTTGACAATGCAAAATTACATATTTATATGAATATAATAGGAGAGACAGAATTAATTCTTACACCAGAAAAAAAAATCTATCATTTAAACTTATCAAAAGAAGAAATTGCAAATGATATAATATTAGTAGGAGACCCTGAAAGGGTTAAAATGATATCAAGTAAATTTGATAAAATCGAATACAAAATTAAAAATAGAGAATTTATAACGCATACTGGAGTTTTAAATCATAAACGAATTAGCGTAATTTCAACAGGAATTGGCACCGACAATATTGACATTGTTTTAAATGAACTAGATGCATTAGTTAATATCAATTTTAAAACACGAACAGTAAACCCTAAAAAGAAATCACTAAATATAATTAGAATTGGAACATCTGGAGCGTTACAAAAAGACATTGAAGTTGACACATTTTTAGTTTCATCATATGGTTTAGGTTTAGATAATTTAGCTCATTTCTACTCTAATCAAGATGTTATTGAAAAAGAGATGAGTTTATTATATGCAAAACATACAAATTGGCCAAAGAAATTATCTGCTCCATATATTGTTAAGGCATCTAAAAATTTGTTTTCATTATTCGCAGATATGCCAAGTGGTATTACTATCACAGCTCCAGGTTTTTATGGGCCACAATCAAGAAAACTAAGACTAGTTCCTTCAATTAATAAATTACATTCAAAAATACAAAGTTTTAAGTTTAGTAATAAATCAATTGCAAATTTTGAAATGGAAACTTCAGCACTCTATTATTTAGGACAAACACTTGGACACAACACACTTACAATATGTGCTATAATTGGAAATAGACAAACGAAAAGATATAGTAAAGATTATAAAAGTACCGTAAAAAAATTAATTGATTTAACACTTAAAAAAATCTGCTACTAAATCATAAATATTTTTATTTTAACACCTTTATAAACTTATTTTTTATTATGTCTGGTGCAGTACATGGTTTTTTTGTATCTCTATTAACAAAAACTAAAACTACCTCCCCAATATTTAGTAAATCACCAACATTATTGAAAGTTTCATAATTAAAGGTGATTTTTGCAGTAGGAATTTCCTTAACTATTGTTTTAATAATAACTTCATCATCATATAACGCAGGAGCTTTATAATTTATGTTAAAATTTACCACGGGTAAAGCAAAGCCCATTTCTTCTATCTTTTTATATGAAATTCCAAGAGAACGTAAAAGTTCTACCCTTCCTACTTCAAAATATTGAGCATAATTACCATAATAAACAAAACCCATTTGATCAGTTTCAGCATACCTAACTCGTATTTTTGTTTCAAAAGAATACATGATGCAATTATACATAAATCTTGTAAAATGTGTAATATTGTACAATTATGAAAGCAATAAAATTCACATTATTGATTTTAGCATTTTTACTAGTTTCCTGTAGCACTAGTTACACTCTACAATCACATGAGGAAGAAGTTATTAAAGTTAATGCCAAAATTGATAGTACTATTTTAAGAATCATTAGTCCTTATCAAAAAGGTATTGAAGATCTGATGAATGAGGTGCTCACATATACTTTAAATGATTTAGATAAAGGAAAACCTCAAAGCACAATTGGAAATTTTGTAACAGATTTATGCTTAAATTATGCTGATGCTCATATATGCGTAATGAATAATGGAGGACTTAGAACAAATATAAGTGCTGGCACAATAACAAGAGGTGAGATCTATCAATTGATGCCTTTTGAAAATGAATTAGTAGTTTTAAAGCTTAATAAAAAAGAATACATAAATTTACTTAAATATATTGGTAAAAGAGGTGGAGAACCATTTTCAGGTATGACTATGACAATTAATAAAGATGGAAGAGTAATAAAAAATTCATGGCCTGTTAATTTTAACGAAGGAGATCATGTAAGAATGCTAACTTCTGACTATCTAGCAAATGGAGGTGATAACATGTGGTTTCTAAAAGATAAAAAACAAAATAAAGTTGGGATAAAATTAAGAGATGCTATTATTGACTATTGTAAAAATACAGACACTATAGATGTACAATTAGATAATAGAATAATAGTTTTAGATGATGAGTAATAGAAGAAATTTCATAAAAAAAGGTGGATTAGGAATTTTAGGATTTTCATTATTTCCCAATACTTCATTTGGAAAACAAGACTATTTAACGATTACAATTCTACATACAAATGATATGCATAGTCATATCCATCCTTTTTCAAGTGGAAAAAATAAAGGACTGGGGGGGATGGCACAAAGAGCTGGTCTAATTAAATTAATAAGAGAGCAAGAAGAGCATGTATTACTATTTGATGCAGGAGATATTTTTCAAGGAACTCCATATTTTAATTATTATGGAGGTGAGTTAGAATTTAAACTTATGAGTGAAATGAAATATGATGCAGCTACATTAGGAAATCATGATTTTGATAATGGTCTAGATGGGCTTAAAAGACAATTACCTCACGCTAAATTCCCGTTCCTTATTGCTAACTATGATTTTTCTAACACTACACTAAAAGATGTTTTTAAACCATATAAAGTATTTAAAAAAGGAGGAATTAAAATAGGGGTTTTTGGAATTGGAATAGAACTGGATGGCTTAGTACCCAGGGAACTATACAAAAACACTATTTATGAAGACCCAATTAAAAAAGCAAATCATTATTCTGATTTATTAAAAAACAAAGAAAGTTGTGAACTAATCGTTTGTCTCTCTCATTTAGGCCTAAAATATAAAACAAATAAAATATCAGATATGAAATTGGCAAGAGAAACACGTTTTATTGATTTAATTATAGGAGGACATACTCACACCTTACTTAAAGAACCCATAAAAGTTATGAACATTGAAAATAAAGAGGTGTTAATTAATCAAGTTGGATGGGGAGGTATTAATCTTGGCAAAATAGATTTTCATTTTAGCCAAAATGGCTATAAAAAAGAAACCTTTGGAAGGTCAATTTTTATAAAAAACAAGACAAAAAACGCCTAAAATCATATTTTTTTAATAACAAACGCTTTATTTTATCTCTAGTGATTTTTACCTGTAAAAAAAACTTCAAAGTCAAGCCTTAAATTTCTTTTATATTAACAATAACTTTTTCATATTTGCTATCCAAAACAAAAACAAGAAGACTAAAAAGCTAAACAGAAAACGCAGAATGTCAGAAAAAAACTATCAAGAAATTTGGGAAAGCTGCCTTAATATAATAAGAGATAATGTTACTGCACAAAATTTTAAAACCTGGTTCAAACCAATTAAAGCTGTTGCTATTAACAAACAAGTCCTGACAATTCAAGTACCGAGTCAATTCTTTTACGAATGGCTTGAGAACAATTATATAACTCTCATAAAAAAAACACTTAAAAGAGAGCTTGGTAAAGATGCTAAATTAGAATATAATATTTTATTAGATAATCCAGGAGCAAAAAAACCTTATATCACTAAAGTACCAAGTAAGGGACAGGGAGGACTAAATAACGATCCGGTAAGTATTCCTTTAAACATGGGAAGTAGAACTGCAATTAGAAACCCTTTCATTATTCCTGGATTACAAAAAATTAATATCAACCCTCAATTAAATGAATCATACACTTTTGACGCCTTTATTGAAGGAGACTGTAATAGGCTAGCTCGTTCTGCAGGATATGCCGTATCACAAAACCCGGGAGGAACATCATTTAATCCACTATTTATTTACGGAAACGGAGGATTAGGAAAAACTCATCTAGCAAATGCGATTGGTATTGAAGCAAAGAAAAATAATCCAGAAAAAATTGTTTTGTATGTTTCAGCTGACAAGTTTCAAACTCAATTTGTAGACTCAATAATGGACAACAAAAAGAATGATTTTGTTCATTTTTATCAATCAATTGATGTTTTAATTATCGATGATGTACAGTTCCTATGTGGCAAAGAAAAAACTCAAGATGTTTTCTTTCACATATTTAATCACCTACATCAAAACAAAAAGCAAGTAATTCTAACTTCAGACAAAGCACCTGTTGATATTGTAGGTATGGAGCAAAGATTATTGTCACGTTTTAAATGGGGTCTATCAGCTGATCTACAATCTCCAGGACTTGAAACAAGATTAGCTATTTTAAAAAAGAAGATAAAAGACGACGGGATTGATATTCCATATTCAGTTGTAGAATATATCGCCTATTCAATAACCACAAATGTAAGAGAATTGGAAGGAGCTTTAATTTCTCTACTTGCACAATCATCTCTCAACAGAAAAGAAATCACAATTGATTTAGCTAAAAATATGCTAGATAAGTTTGTGAAAAATACAGTTAGAGAAGTATCGATTGATTTTATCCAAAAAGTCGTATGTGATTATTTTGACATTCCTATTGAAACAATGAAATCCAAAACAAGAAAAAGAGAAATTGTTCAATGCCGACAATTAGCAATGTTTTTTTCCAAGCAAATGACAAAAAGTTCTTTAGCCATGATAGGTAAGCATTGCGGAAATAAAGACCATGCCACTGTTCTACACGCTTGCAAAACAGTAAACAACCTAGCTGACACAGACAAAAGATTTAAAGGCTACATAGTTGACATTGAAAAGAAACTAACCCTTTCTTAAATAATGAAAATCTTAATGGTATGTTTAGGCAACATCTGCCGATCTCCGCTAGCTCAAGGCATATTAGAAAATAGAACGACAAATTCAAATATTACAGTTGATTCTGCAGGCACAGCAGGATATCATACTGGATCGCCGCCAGACAAAAGAGCAATAGAAATTGCTGAAAAGCATAATATTGAATTAAGACATCAAAGAGCAAGACAATTTAGTATAGCTGATTTTGAAAAATTTGATATAATCTATGCTATGGACAAAAATAATTATGCACACTTAATAGCTCTTACCAAAAATCAAGAAGAAAGAAAAAAAATACGAATGATACTTAACGAAACATCTCCAGGACTTTATAAGTCCGTACCTGATCCATACTATGGTGGAAAGAATGGATTTGAAGAAGTTTATAATATGTTAGATAAAGCTTGTAACAAAATAGCTGATCAAATTGAATAAAGGAAAACTATATCTAATACCTACTATAATTGGAGAAGGAACAGAACAAGATACACTCCCTTCTACTACCTTAAACATTATAAAAAAAATTAACATCTTTATTGTTGAAAATATAAGAACAGCTAGAAGACATATTAGAAAAATTGATAAACAAAAAAACATAGATAATATAACTTTTTATTCTTACGGAAAACATGATTTTCTAGCTTTGGATAATGATTTCTTACCACATATTTTATCTGGTAACAATGTTGGACTATTATCAGAAGCTGGCCTACCATGTATTGCAGATCCAGGCTCAAAAATTGTTGCATATGCTCACGATTTTCAAATTGACGTAGTACCTCTTACTGGCCCATCTTCAATATTCTTAGCGCTAATGTCATCTGGATTAAATGGGCAAAACTTTTCATTTAATGGCTACTTACCAATTAATAAAATAGAACGCATAAAATCTATTAAAAAATTAGAAAAATTAGCAAAAAAAACAGGGCAGACTCAAATATTTATGGAAACACCATACAGAAACAACCAATTAATTCAAATACTATTAGAGACATGTGGATATAACACAAAACTATCTATTGCGAGTAACATTACACTAAAAGAAGCATATATAAAGACTAAAACAATTGCTGAATGGAGACAAAAAAACATTAATCTTCATAAGATTCCCACAATTTTTTTAATGGGACTATAATAGGTTAAGACAGTTATATCATGTAATAAATTAGAGCCTTTTTTTATATATATTTGTCAAATGGATAAAGTCAAAAACTTTATAAACATCATCCCTAAACCTTTTAAAAATAAGTATATCATAACTTTAATTCTCTTTACTCTTTGGATTGTTTTTATCGATGACTATAATGTTATAAAACAACATAAACTAAATAAAGAAATTGAAGACCTTGAACAACAAAAAGCATATTATCTAAATCAAATAGAAAAAGACAGTATAGAGTATTACCATCTTAACAATACAAAAAAAGAACAAGAAAGATTTGCTAGAGAAAAATTTCTAATGAAAAAAGACAATGAAGATGTTTTCATTATAAGAACAAAAAACAAATAAAATGTTTTCTAACTTTAAATCTGTATCAAAAAAAGAATGGGTAAAAAAAATCAATATTGATTTAAATGGAAAATTTGATGAGCTAAAATCAAAAATTGAAGAGATAAATATAGATCCAATTTATCATGCAGATGACAAAATTAAAACATTTAATTGCAATTTTCCATCAACATGGGAAAACTATGAGTTAATAGATGCAAAAAATCCAGAAAAAGCAAATAAAATAGCGCTAAATGCCCTACAAAATAATTCAAATGGTTTATGCTTTTCAAAACCTAATAATTTACAGATACTCTTAAAAAACATTTCTATTGAACATATTAGAATAGATTTTTCAAATTACTCTGGAGATTTTCCAAAAAAATGGGAAAATTTTACAAAGAAAAAAAATGTTTCAGGATCATTTCACGGAGCATCAAATATTAATATTCCAAATTACTACGATACTATCTTTTCAGAAGGAACGGCAAAAGAACAAATTACTAATGCATTTCAAGAAGGATTAAAATCAAAAAAAGAGGTGCAATTTCATTTTAAAATAGGAAACAACTATTTTTTAGAAATAGCAAAACTAAAAGCATTTAGGATACTTTGGCAAAAAAAGACAGGAAAAAACCCTTATATATTTGCTTCAAATTATGTAAATAAAGAATCAGATTCTGTTTACAACGAAATCATCAAAAACACAACAAAATGCATGTCTGCTATTTTTGGTGGTGCAAATGCAATTATGCTTGAAACTCACTCAACTATTGAAAAAGATTCAGAATTTCTTTCAAGAATTTCTAGAAATCAGCAAACAATATTAAGAAAAGAAAGCTATCTTGACAAAGTAGAAGATCCTTCAAAAGGATCTTACTATGTAGATTATCTAATTCATAATTTACTTAAAGACTTTAACATTCAACAAAAAACAAACCAAAAATCAGCATCAAATGAATGGAAAAGCCCTGAAGGGATTAATATAAAAAATAGATACACAAAAGATGATATAAAAGCAACTGAACATATCAATTTTGTTGCTGGAATTGCTCCAAATCTAAGAGGACCTTATTCAACTATGTATTTAGTAAGACCCTGGACAATTAGACAATATGCTGGTTTCTCTACTGCAGAAGATTCTAATAAATTCTATAAAAAAAATCTAGCTAATGGACAAAAAGGACTATCAGTAGCATTTGACCTTGCTACTCATAGAGGATATGACTCAGACAATGAAAGAGTACTTGGAGATGTTGGGATGGCAGGTGTTGCAATTGATACAGTTGAAGATATGAAAATTCTTTTTGATAATATACCATTAGATAAAATGTCGGTCTCAATGACAATGAATGGTGCTGTAATACCAATTTTAGCTTTTTATATTGTAACAGCAAAAGAACAAGGAGTAAAACCTGAGCAACTTTCAGGAACAATACAAAATGATATTCTAAAAGAATTTATGGTTAGAAATACATATATATACCCTCCAAAAGATTCTATGAGAATTGTTTCAGATATACTGAAATATACGTCAGATCACATGCCTAAATTCAATAGTATTTCTGTTTCAGGATATCACATGCAAGAAGCAGGAGCAACTGCTGATATTGAGCTTGCATACACATTAGCAAATGGATTAGAATATATAAGAACAGGTATTGAAGCAGGTTTAGATATTGATTCCTTTGCCCCAAGGATATCATTCTTTTGGGGTATTGGTATGAATCATTTCATGGAGATTGCTAAAATGAGAGCAGCAAGAGTTATTTGGGCAAAATTAATCTCAGAATTTAATCCAAATAATCCAAAATCATTAGCATTACGAACACATTGTCAAACAAGTGGATGGAGTTTAACCGAACAAGATCCTTTTAATAATATAACTAGAACCTGTATAGAGGCTATGGCTGCTGTAATGGGAGGCACTCAAAGCTTACACACAAATTCCCTAGACGAAGCCATTGCATTACCAACTGATTTCTCTGCAAAAATTGCAAGAGACACTCAGATCTTCTTACAAGAAGAAATAGGAATATGTCAAACTGTAGATCCATGGGGAGGATCTTATTATTTAGAAAAAATAACTGAGGAAATAATAAATAAAGCATGGAAACACATACAAGAAATTGAAGAGCTTGGAGGTATGGTTAAAGCTATTGAAACAGGAATCCCAAAAATGAGGATAGAGCAATCAGCTGCCAGAAAACAAGCAAGAATTGATAGCAAAAAAGATACTATTGTAGGAGTAAATGAAAACAAATTAGAAAAAGAAGACAAAGAGCTTGAAATTCTTGAGATTGACAATACTAATGTAAGATTTTCTCAAATTAGGCGTTTAAATAAAATTAAAAATTCTAGAAGCAATAAAAAAGTAAAAAAAGCATTAGATAATATAACAAAGGCTTGTAATAAAAATAATGACAATCTTTTAAAGCTAGCTATAAATGCAGCAGAGCAAAGAGCAACGCTTGGAGAAATATCAAATGCCATAGAGAAAAGCTTTGGAAGATATATTGCAAAAAATAAAACTATAACAGGAGTTTATAAAATGGAGATAGAAAAAAATGAAACCTTCAAAAAAGCATTGGATCTATCCAATGATTTCGCAGTAAAAAATGGAAGAAGACCAAGGATAATGATTGCTAAGATGGGACAAGATGGGCATGATAGAGGAGCAAAAATAATTGCTACTTCATTTGCTGATTTAGGATTCGACGTAGATATAGGACCACTATTCCAAACACCAAAAGAAGCAGCAAAGCAAGCAGCAGAAAATGACGTTCATGTTCTAGGAATATCATCTTTAGCAGCAGGACATAAAACATTAGTTCCTCAAGTAATTGCTTCATTAAAGGATTTTGCAAGAGAAGACATTTTAGTTATAGTTGGAGGAGTTATCCCTCAACAAGACTACGACTTTTTATATGAAGCAGGTGTTAGTGGAATATTCGGCCCGGGTAGCGTCATTGCTGAGTCAGCAATTAAAATACTTAAACAAATAAAAAAACAACCTATTTAAAAATCATAATTATCTGCTAACAATAAATCTTAGAGTGTGTTGTACAGACTTACTATTAGTCTTTAAAAAATAAACTCCATTATTTAAAATATTTAAATCAATTATCATCTCATTAGTGCCAACTAATTGGACTTGATTATCATTTAAAGTCAAGACTGTTTCTCCTAAAAGATTAACAACCTCAAAAATTATAGGATTTGAATCACTAACTTTATAGTTAATACATAGAAAATCATTAACTGGATTAGGAAAAACAGATAATCCAAAATTACTTTTTTCTTTATTATTTATAGCTAAAGTAGCACCTAAAGCATCATCTATTGCAAGTGATATATCATTAAAATCAATCTGATTATCATTTGTATTATAAAAAACTTGATGATTACTACCTCCTAAGACCACTACCTTAGGCATACCATTAGCACCATAATCAGACATTTTGATATCACTTGAAGAAAAAGCAGTATGTAAGGGCATACTATTAGAATTACCCCAATTCACTAAATTAGCACATGAAGTATTTGCATAATCATCTACCAAATAAAAATCAACTAATCCAGGATATGACAAATTCCACTGTTGAACAGCATTATATGCATCCTGAGCATATGAAATACAACCTCCGCATGGCATCACCCACGCAATAACTATTACATTTCCTGCATCAAGCGAGTCAAACAAATTATGTGTTACGCCATTACAATCATCTGTTGTAAAATCTACAGCAGTTTGAGCAAATACAAAATTTGCTAAAAGCAAACTCAAAAAAATGTTTAAAAAAAATCTCATTATAAAATATTTTTACAAATATACTAATTTACATTGTATCTCAATCCAAGATAAATTGTCCTACCCATCACTGGTCCCCATATTAAAGATGCATCAAAATCTTCTCCAAAAGGATTCTCTGGATCAATAATAGGATTAGACTGAGTATAATTCATAATGTTTTCTCCACCAATGTATATATCTGTACTATTCCATTTATAAGTCAATTGACTGTTTAACAATGTAAATGATGATGAAAATTTATCAAAAGTATTAGTATTATCTGTATTTGGAATACGACTAATTCCTATGTAATTTAAACTAACATCTAAATTCCATTTCTCAGTATTATCTTGGCATGAAAAATTAATCAAACCTCGTTCCTTTGGAAGTAAAGGCAATACCTTCTGAACACCATTAAATGTATGGACTGATTTGTTTGCCTTATAACTTAAACGTATATCTAAATTGCTTGATATATTGTAATCTAAATCAAATTGAATAATATTTGCAAAAGAACTACCACTAAGATTATTAAACTTTAATTTATCTTTACTCTCAATATCTACTGTAATTTGATTTTCAAAAATAGTACGATACAAATCAATACTAAGAGTTCCTTCTTTATCAAACAAATAAAAACAATAGGCATAATTTAGTCCGTGATTCCACCCAATTTCTGGCTTAAGATCAGCTTCAATTAAAACCTTCCTTGAAGAAGCTAAATATTGCATATTATCAACAAGAGGATTACTAATACGAAATGCACGTCCACTAGAAAGTCTTAGAGCTGCTCTATCTCCAATATTATACTTCATATTGAATCTTGGAGAATAAAAAATTCTTTCTTCAAGATTATAATAATCAGTACGTAAACCAGTAATAATATTTAATCTTGTATTATTAAATTGATATTCACTAAACAATCCGGGAATTATATCTAAACGTTCTTTAGAATCAAATGACTCAATAACATTACTACCTGAAAAACTTTCTACAAATCGATCATAAAAAAAACTTGAACCATACTTTAATAGATTTTTATCATTAATCTGATTTTGATAAATGAAATTAAAAGAAATACTTTCACTTACGCCTTCATATTTTCTTTCGCCAAATTGCGCAGATTGATTATGTAATGTTATACTTGTTTGAGAGCCTATACTTTTACTCGAATCTATTATTTTACCTGCTTTAGCATAAAACTCTATAATTCGATTGTTAATATTAGCAATATATGGGTTATCAATTACCTCTTTTATTTGACCACCTCTTCTATCATCATATGTTCCTCTAAGATTAATTTGAAATATATATTTATCAGAGCCAAAATATTGCCACCGATTAAGAAAACTAAACATCTGAGATGTAGGCATATCTAAAAAATAATCACCATTTTGATCTTTTTCATTATCAAAATAAGTAATATGGGTAAATAAATTACTCCTCCAACTACCTTTTTTCTTGGAAAGAATTAAATTATTCTCAAATTTTCCCGATTTATTTGCATATATATTCCACTTCAATTTATGTATATCATTATCAGGTTTAAAATACTCGACATTAATTTGACCAGTTAACGATTCGAACCCATTAACTACAGAACCAGATCCTTTTATTATTTGAATTGATTCTATCCAACTTCCTGGCACATAACTTAACCCATAAGATCTTTGCATGCCTCTAACAAGTGGCATTAATTCGCTAGTAATTTGAATATAACTACCATCTAGCCCAAGCATTTGAATCTTTTTTATACCGCTTATAGCATCAGAATAAGTAACATCAACTGAATTATTTGTCTCAAAACATTCCGAAAGATTACAGCATGCTGCTTTTTGAATCTCCCCAGTTGATAATGTTTGAATATTAATTGGTTGCACTAATGATATGTTTGTTGTCTTCTTATTACCTTCTATGTCAACTTGATCTAAATCAACTGAAGATTTAAGATAAAAAACATATTTGTTATCAATAAAAATATTAGTATCAACAGTATATCCAACATAACTAACACTTAAAGTAGCAGGAAAACTTGGCGCTTCTGAAATAGAATAATTGCCATTAATGTCTGTAACAACACCTTGATTAGTGCCTTCCCAGTATACATTTGCACCAAAAATGGGAACAGAAACTCCTTCATTAGATATTTCTAAAACCTTACCTTGAATCTGATTTTGTGCTTTTAAAAAATTGGTTGCATAAAGCACTAATGCAACAAAAATTATTTTCTTCATTTTTTATTTTTAAGATTAATATTCAATTCAAAAACTGAATTATAATCCTATAATAAAAAAGATTGTATTTGTGATAATTGTGGTTTGTTAATTTTGGATAAGGGGACCTTTAAAATATGATCAATATGATTCTTGTATTCAAAAACTTGATCATTTAATATATATATATGAAATAAGACAATAACTTCTTTTAAGCTTAACTCAAAAGAAGGAATCAATGTTTCAAAATCAAATTGAATATTTGTAGTTTCGCCTTCACATGTACTATCTTGTGTTTGTGAACAACATGATAATTCAATCTCATCTTCTGCACAACAAGATATTTTTTGAATATCAATTATACAGCACGCATCTTCTTTCTGCATACAATTTGGCACCTCTGAACCAATATAGATTTTATCATCGCAGCATGGCATCTTTGAGACACTAAAACCCATAGATAAAAATACAACAAGTGTAGACAACAAAAAAAGTAATGACCTAATAAACATTAATTTCATAATTGTTACAAATTTACAACTTATTTATTAAAGATAGATATTATCCAAAATGAATAGAAAAAATATGATTTGTAGAAAAACGATAATCAATACGAAAATTATACAAATCACAAATTCTTTTCACAATTGAAAGCCCAATACCTAAACTCTGTTTGTTGTACTCACTTCTACTAAATCTTTTAAAAATATCTTTTTCAGCAAAAGCAAGTTTATTACCACTATTAGTAATTATTAAATCCTGATTAGTCAATTCAATTAATATCTCTCCTCCTTTCGAATTATGAATAATAGCATTTTTCAAAAGATTCGCTATCATAGTTTCCGCTAGATACTTATCCATATTTACCTTTTTATTATCTAACAAATTAACTTCTATTTTAATATTTTTTGCATTAATAATATCTTTAAAATTATATAAAGTATCATTAACTAAATCATTTAAAGAAATATCAATAGAATTTGAATAGAAACGATTATCAATCTTGGTAAGTAAAATAAGTGATTTATTTATCTTAGATAAACGATTAGTTGTTTCTATTAATAAAGATAATTTTTCCATTTGCTCTTTTGAAAGATTATCAGATTGCAATAACTCATCTACTTTAGTTGTAATAATTGACAAAGGAGTCTGTAACTCATGCGTTATATTCTCAGTATATTGCTTTTGTTCCTCAAAGTCCTTTCTAATTTGTTTTGACATCCTTTCAAGAGCTTGATTTAACTGTCTAATTTCTTGCACTTCTGCTACATCAAGAGTAAGAGTATGATCATTTTTTATCTGAAAGTCATGCAGTTTATCTATAGTACTATAAAAAACTTTTAATGCATTCTTTATAGCTGCTCTGTTAACAAAAAAAACAATGAAAAAGAAAAACATTGCAAAACCAACATTCATAATTACAATTTTCATGATAAGCAAATCAGATTGACTATGATCTTTTAATATACTTACCTTATAACACTGATCAAATTTACAATAAGAAAAATCTAACTTTCTATAAAGGACATATTTATCATTTATAATCACAACTGAATCCGAAAATGAAGGTGATATATCATTCTGTATCTTTTCTACAATAACTAAATTAGAAGAAAGGTCTTTTAAATGATAAAAATCTAACTTATCAATTAATTCTTTTTTTTCTTGTAATAAACGATCTTCTAAATCATTCTGAATAATATTTAAAACAGAAAAATACATAACAATACTTCCTATTAAGAAAAAGAACACAGAAACTGAAATGAAATTTAACGATGTTTTAGTTAAAAGTTTCATTTGACCATAAATTTATATCCAACTCCATATATATTTTTAATATAATCAGCACATTTATTACTAGCAAGCTTCTTCTTAAGATTCTTAATGTGAGTATATAACATGTCATCACTAAAACCATAATCAGTATAATTAGAAGACATATACTCTCCTAATGTAGTCTTACTAATAACTCTATTTTGGTTAGAAATAAAATATACAAGCAAGTCGAATTCCTTGGCTGTTAAATCAAGTTCATTATCATGCACTAAAGCTCGCATTTGTTCAGGATATAATGTAATCTCATTTACTTTTAATTCATGTATTTCTAGCATATTTAAGCGTCTAAGAACTGATTTTAATCTTGCATTTAGCTCTGGCAAAAAAAAAGGTTTTGTTAAATAGTCATCAGCACCTAGTTCTAAACCCTTAACCTTTTTTTCTAAACTATCTTGTGCTGAAAGAATAATTAAGCCAATGTCACTTTTTGAACTTTTTATTTCTTTGATTAAAGAAAAACCGTCCCCATCAGGCAAACCTAAATCTAACAATACTAATGTAAAATTCTCAGATCTTAACAACTTTTTTGCTGACTCTAAATTTTTTGCATGAAAGGGAGTAAAATCATTTGATGATAAAAAAACAAGAATTGATTTGGCCAACTCCATTTCATCTTCAACAACTAATATGTTTTTTTTCTTAGACATTACGAAACATATTCATTGATATAGAAATAAAAATAAGCACAAAAGACAAACCAAAATACAAAAGATTCTTTTTAAATATTTGATTACTGTCTTTTAGATTGCTTGCATAAACTAAGCCTAAGTGACCAAAAATTATAGCAAAAAACATTAGTATAGTATGTTCTATTGCCCAAAAACGTGCTGAAAAATAAGCATCTCCATTTGATTGTGTAATAAAGTTTTCTAAACTAGAAATATACATAGCATAAAGAACCAATCCTAAAATTAATTCTAAATACAATAAGACAACTGAAATAATAGAAAATTTTAAATCTTGTAGTTTAGAAAAAACAACTCTTCCTGTGAGACCAAGAATAGAACGAACAACTATATAGAGGGTAATTAGCATCACAAGAACACTTATGGCAATATGAAAAATAAGGATAGCGGAGTACATGCTACAAATTTAACAAGAATCTTTTGTTTATGTCTAAGATAAGAAACCTTTTGCAATCAAATATGGTATTAATAACCACAACAAACCCTTAATTAAAAAAAACATAAAAAAAATTGTAAAAACTTTCCAACCTCCTTCTTGAAGTACTGCCTTAATACCCCCTTTACGATATATTTTTATATATTTACTTAAAAAGTTTGAATTTGAAAGATTTCCTAAAGACATCATACAGTTAAATTAAAAACAAAATTAAAATTAAAATCTGTATAAATTCTGAATTATGACGTTAAAATGAAAGTATTGTTTTTCTAATAATTTTTATACTTTCCATAAGTTGATCCTCATTAATTGTAAGAGGTGGAGCAAAACGTATTATATCTCCATGTGTTGGCTTTGCCAAAAGACCGTTATCTCTTAAACTAAGACAAACATCCCACGCATTTTTTCCATCCTTAGCTTTAATTACAACTGCATTCAATAAACCCTTACCTCTTACGATGGTTATCATTTCAGAATTAATATTTTTCAACTCTTTTCTAAATATATTACCAAGTCTCTCTGCATTATCAGAAAGATTTTCTTCTTTTATTACTTCTAGCGCAGCAATTGCAACTTTACAAGCAAGTGGATTACCTCCAAAAGTAGACCCGTGTTCACCTGGCTTTATACACAACATAACATCATCATTTGCTAGTACAGCAGAAACAGGAAAAACTCCCCCTGATAAGGCTTTACCTAAAATTAAAATATCTGGTTTAACATTTTCATGATCACATGCTAATAGTTTACCAGTTCGTCCAATTCCAGTCTGTACTTCATCTGCTATAAACAAAACATTATACTTATCGCAAATTTCTCTAACTCCTTTTAAATAACCATGATCTGGAACAACAACACCAGCTTCACCTTGAATTGGTTCAACCATAAAGGCACATACATTTGGATCCTTAAGTTCATTTTCAAGTGCATTCAGATCATTATATGGCACCAAATCATAGCCTGGCATATATGGACCAAAACCTTCATATGATAATGGGTCATCTGAACTAGAGATTGCTGCTAAGGTTCTTCCCCAAAAATTACCTTTAGCAAAAATAATTCTAGCATCATTTTTTTTAATGTTTTTTTTCAAGTATCCCCATTTACGAGCTAGTTTATTTGCTGTTTCACCTCCTTCAACTCCCGTATTCATAGGTAAAACTCTATCAAAGCCAAAGTAATTAGAAATATATTTCTCATATTCACCTAAAACATTATTATAAAAAGCTCTTGAAGTTAAAGTTAATTTTCTAGCTTGAATATTTAAAGAATCAATAATTTTTGGATGACAATGACCTTGATTAACAGCTGAGTAAGCAGAAAGAAAATCAAAATACTTCCTTCCCTCAACATCCCAAACAAATACACCTTCACCTCTTTCAAGAACTACTGGTAATGGGTGGTAATTATGAGCACCGTACTTGTTTTCTAAACTAATATAATCCTTTGATGATATCATATTGGCATTAATTTTATAAGATGCAAATATAGTAGAATTAATACTTAAATATCTACTTTTGCAAGATGAAAAAGCAAAGAAATAATCAGTCAATATTTATTGAAAATATTGAAATAATTGATACAGCATCAAAAGGTAAATCCATTGCAAAACACAATGGAAGAGCTATATTTATTAAAGATGGTGTTCCTGGAGATATTTGTGATATTACTGTTTTTAACAAGAAAAAAAAATATTGGGAAGCTCGAATAGAAAAAATACACACATACTCTAAAAAAAGAACTACTGCTAAATGCGAGCATTTTGGTGTCTGTGGAGGATGTAAATGGCAAAATATGAATTACTCATCTCAATTAAAATATAAGCAAAATGAGATCCTTAATAATTTAAAAAAAATTGGCAATATAGAACTACCAAAAATATCTAAAATAATAGCAAGTGAAAATCAATACTTTTATAGAAACAAAATGGAGTTTACTTTCTCTAATAAAAGATGGCTAACTTCAAAAGAAATTGCATCAAAAGTAAAAATCATTGATAAAAATGCACTAGGTTTTCATGTTCCCGGAATGTTTGACAAAGTGATTAATCTAAATAACTGTCACTTACAAACAGACCCTTCAAATGCAATTCGTCTATCTGTAAAGCAATTTGCTGACAAAAACAAACTAACTTACTTTGACATCAGAAATCAGCAGGGACTATTACGAAACCTAATGATCAGAACTACATCCACTAAAGATTTGATGGTCTTAATACAGTTTTTTGAATCTGATAAAAAAAGTATTAAGCTTATAATGGAACATCTTAAAACTACATTTCCAGAAATCACTTCTCTTTTATACATCATCAATCAAAAAGCTAATAACACGATGTACGATCAAGAGGTGATATGCTACAGTGGAAAAGATCATATTATGGAAGAAATGGATGGACTTTATTTTAAAATTGGAGCAAAATCTTTCTTTCAGACAAATAGTGAACAAGCAAAAGTACTATATAGAAAAACCAAAGAGCTTGCCCAAATTAATAAAGATGATATAGTATATGACCTATATACTGGAACAGGAACTATTGCACAATACGTCGCTGCATCTGCAAAAAAAGTAGTTGGTATTGATTCTGTAGAGGAAGGCATCAAAGCTGCTTACGAAAATGCCGAGAGAAACAATATCAATAATTGCACCTTCTACACAGGTGATATGAAAGATCTCTTTACAGATGAATTCATATCGAAGAATGGCAATCCAGATGTAATCATTACTGATCCACCAAGAGATGGCATGCATAAAAAAGTTGTAGAGCAGATATTAAAGATTAAAGCCAAGAGAATAGTATATGTAAGTTGCAACTCTGCCACGCAAGCACGTGACCTAGCCTTGATGGATGAAAAATACTATACAACTCAAATACAACCCGTTGACATGTTCCCACAAACTCATCATGTTGAAAATATTATCGTATTAAATATAAGAAAAAAATAGTTTTTTGGATTTTATAATATAAATTAGCGGAGTAATGAAAGATATTTGGGAGAAACTTAAAGAATTATATGATTTAAATCCAACTCTTTTTGGCATTCTACTTTTTATTGATTTAACCATACTCTATTTTATTGTACAATATTTCATTAGCTGATGCTTATAGATATTCATCAGGATAATCCTGATTACAGAAAGATAAAGACCGTTGTTGAATGTCTTAAAAATGGTGGAGTAATCATTTACCCTACAGATACTGTTTATGCTTTTGGCTGTGATATATATAATAAAAAAGCCATGGAAAGATTATGCCGCATAAAAGGTGTGAATATAAAAAAACACAATTTATCTTTTGTGTGTTATGATTTAAGACATATATCAAATTTCACCAAACAACTAGAAAATTCTACTTACAAATTAATGAAAAAAGCTTTACCGGGTCCTTATACTTTTATCCTTAATGCAAATAGTAGCATTCCAAAACTATTTAAAAACAAAAAACGAGAAGTGGGCATCAGAATTCCTGACAATAATATTCCAAGAGAAATAGTAAAAGAACTAGGAAACCCTATTGTAACTACATCAGTTAAAGATAATGACATGATAATTGAATACAGCACTGATCCTGAACTCATTCACGAATATTATGAAAAACAAGTTGATATGGTAATCTCAGGAGGCTATGGGGAAAGCACTGCTTCTACTATTATAAGATGTACTGATGGTTTTACTAAGGTCTTAAGAAAAGGGAAAGGTGATACTAGCTTATTTGATCAATGATTTTGATTATTTGAGGTAGGAGTAATTCCACTTCATCATTTATAATTACAAAATCTGATAATTTTTCTTTTTCATTCTGTGGCATTTGGATGTCTATTCTGCGTAAAACTTGTTCTCGAGAAGTATTATCACGCTTTATTACTCTCTCAATTCTACTTTCCTCATGAGCTGAAACACATATTAACTTATCAAGATACACATGAGAATTACTTTCAAATAAAATAGCAGCTTCTTTAATAATAATTCTTGAATTCTGCTCTACACTCCAACTATCAAAGCGTTGCCTTACTACTGGATGAACTAATTTGTTCAGTTCTTCTAGCTTTTGATTATTGTTAAAAACAATGTCGGCTAAAACCTTATTTTGAAGCAAGCCATTATGATACACATTATCACCAAACACATTTTGAATATCTTGTTTTAAAGCCTCATTCTCAGACATGCATTTTCTTGCTTGATCATCAGCATTAAAAACAGGAATCCCAAGTTTACTAAAAATAGCACTAACAAAAGTCTTTCCAGAACCAATTCCTCCAGTAAGCCCTAGTTTTATTTTTTCTTTTTCGCGTGACATAAACTTTGATAAATAGTATTATATTTTGGTAATACATTTTTAAGAGCAAAAGATTTAGCATGCGCTAAAGCATTACTTTTAAAACGTTTAAGAAGCTCAGAGTTTTTTAATAACGAAATTGTATCCTTTGCCATTTTATCTACATCACCAACATTAGATAAAAGACCTGTTCTACCTTCGATATTCACTTCAGAAATACCTCCACTATTTGTTGATATAATTGCTGTATTACTAGCCATAGCCTCAAGCGCAACCAAACCAAAACTTTCTGTTTCAGAAGGTAACACAAAGACATCAGAAATAGCAAGCATCTTCTCGATAATCCTTAGCTTCCCTAGAAATTTCACCTTTTTTACCAATCCTAATTTTCTGCAAAGTTCCTCTGCTTTTATTCTTTCAGGACCATCACCTATCATAAGAAGCTTGGAAGGGATTTCTTTATTTACTTTTTCAAATATCTTTACAACATCCTTTACTCTTTTTACTTTTCTAAAATTAGAAATATGAGTAATTAAAAACTCTTCTTCCTTAGCAAAATTACTCCTTAGATTATGATCAACTTTTTGTTGATACAAACTCATGTCAATAAAATTTGGAACAGTCTTAATCTCTTTTTTGACATTAAAGTAATCTAATGTTTCTTTTCTTAAAGCCTCTGAAACTACAGTCACTGCATCTGACATATTAATCGCATACTCAATAACTGGTTTAAAAGATTTATCCTTTCCTAAAAGGGTAATGTCAGTCCCATGTAAAGTAGTAACAATAGGTAGTTCAATACCATAAGTTGCTAAAATTTGCTTCGCATTAACAGCAGCACTGGCGTGAGGAATCGCATAATGAACATGTAAGATGTTTAATTTTTCATGCATTGCAACATCAACTAACTTTGAAGTTAAATTAAGTTCATAAGGGGCATATTCAAAAAGAGGATAATCTGGCACAGCTACTTCATGATAATAGATCTTCTCAGAAAATAAATCCAAACGAAATGGCTGATCATAAGAAATAAAATGAACCTCGTGGCCTTGTTCTGAAAGAGCAATCCCAAGTTCTGTAGCTACAACTCCACTTCCACCATAAGTAGGATAACAAACAATACCAATTTTTAATTTATTTTTCATTTAAACTATCATAAATTACTTGCATAACTTCTGTCCTTACATTCATTTCTAACAACCTCTTATTATTCTCATCAGGATGAATACGATTAGACAAGAATATATAAATTAAATTATTTTCAGGATCAGCCCACGCTAAAGTACCAGTAAAACCCGAATGACCAAAACTCAAAGAAGAAACTGAATCACAAGTAGGACCGCCTTCCTCACCTTCTAATACTGGCTTATCAAAACCTACCCCTCTCCTATTATCATTTTCAACAAACTGCCGCTTTGTAAATTCAGTTACCACTTCTTTAGACAAATATGTTTCTCCTGCATATTCACCATACTGCAAATACATTTGCATCAACTTTGCTAAATCATTTGCATTAGAAAAAAGGCCTGCATGACCACCGACTCCTCCCTGCATTGCCGCCCCCTGATCATGCACATATCCTTTTAAAAGCTGACTTCTAAAAACAAAATCCATTTCAGTAGGAACAATTCTGTCTTCATGTATTCTATTTAAAGGTAAATATCCCAAATTTTCCATTCCCAAAGATTTATAAAACAACTCATCCGTAATTTTATTTAATGGTTGTTCATATTTTTTCTCAATAATTTCTTTAAACATATAATAGCCCAAATCAGAATAATAGTATTCCTTATCCTCTAACAGCTTAGATTCTTTAATCTGTTTAATAATTGAATCTGGATATTGTTTGTGTAAAAATATACCAGAAGCAACTTTATGCGGATATTTCTGACTAAAATTTTTACTGTACAATGTATCTCTAAAATTCATATTGCCTGATATAGTATCTTTAACTAAAGTGTTTTGATAAAATGGAATCCATGGAGTTAATCTTGCTTGATGCGCTAAAACATCTCTAATTACTAAATCCTTTTTATCTGTGGAATCTAGATCCAAATACTTACCTAAATGATGATCTAAATTAAACTTGTTGTCATCAACCATATGCATCAAAACAGGTACAGTTGCTGCTATTTTTGTAATGGAAGCCAAATCATAAATATCCGAATTCTTAACTAATGTCTTTTTTTCGTAAGTATGGTAACCATATGATTTATTAAAAAAGATATTACCATCTTTAGCAATGAGCACTTGGCAACCTGGAGTAGCCTCTTTAGATATTGCATCTTCTATAATACTATCAACTTTATAAAATAAATCTGTCCGAAAATTTATCTCCTCAGCAGAAACATATCGCATTCTAATTGACTCGGTTTTTAATCCAGAATTAATATTATAATGTTTAGTATTTACAGGAAGTTTCCCATTTATCGCTATGCCTCCAAAAATTGATTGAGCAGTTTGCTCTTGAGCAACCTTGCTATTTTGATAAGATAAAATCAAGGCATCAAAGTTGTTTGTAAATAAGAATGAATTTATACTATATGGATTTGCAAAGATTGGAACAACAACTTTAGCTTGCAAAGCAATAGATTGAAGCAAAACATCAGTTGCTTTTTCAATCTTATAGGGTTTCCAAGCATTTGCATTTGATTTATGAATGCTGAAAATTACTAAATTGAATTCAGATAATTTATTTAGTAAAACAGCTTGTTCAGATGACGTGTATTGTTCTGAAATTGTAAAAAAAGTTATTGGAGCATAATGTGATAGCATTTGCTTAAAATCAGTAGAATTTTCACCAATACTAACTGATGCAATTCTTAAGGTATCTAATCTTTTTAAAGGAAGTAAATTATCATAATTCTGCAACAACGTCAGTGATGATTGTACAAGCTTCTTATCAAGTACTTTTGTTTCATTAGTAATAATATTATCATTTATTATTGACAAATCAGCAGGCTTATATTCAGCCAATCCCATCCAGTGCTTTGCCATTAATATTTTATGACATCTTTGATCAATCTCTTTTTGAGAAATCATCTTTTTATTAATAGCTTGCTTTATCTCCTCAATAGCTTTTGGAACATCTTGAGCAAAAAGCAAAACATCATTTCCAGCAAGGAGTGCTTTCACATCAACTTCTCCTGGTTGATAAAACTGACTTACACCATTCATATTTAAAGCATCAGTAATTGCAAGCCCAGTAAATCCCATGTCTTTTTTTAACAAACCATTAACCACTTTAGGAGATAATGAAACTGCTAAGTTTTCACTAGAATCTAGAGAAGGAATATGTAGATGAGCTACCATAACAGAGCCTAAACCATTGCTAATTAGCATTCTATAAGGAAGGAGTTCCACTTCCTCTAATTGAGATTTTAACTGATTAACAATAGGTAATGTCTTATGAGAATCCGTATCTGTATCTCCATGACCTGGAAAATGCTTAGCACATGCCATAATATTATTATCCTGCATTCCTTTCATATAGGCCACACCCATTCTCCCAACTGTGTTAGGGTTCTCTCCAAAAGATCTATTATTAATAATCGGATTTTCTGGATTTGAATTTACATCAACGACTGGAGCAAAATTAATATGTATGCCTAACATCTTACATTGTCGAGCAACCTCCACGCCCATTTGATATATCAAATTTGTGTCTTCAATAGCACCAATAGTCATTTGCCAAGGGAAACTCCAACAAGAATCTAGCCTCATTGCCAAGCCCCATTCAGCATCAATAGCTATCATTAGAGGGGTCTTTGATATTGACTGATAATGATTAGTCAGTTGGGCTTGCCTAAAAGGCCCTCCTTGCAAAAACATCAATCCTCCAATATTGTATTGCTCTACAAGATTAGTAATCTGACGTTTATGTTCTTCACCTTTATTAGAATAAGCTGCTACCATAAAAAGCTGAGCAATTCGTTCCTCTTCTGATAAAGCAGCCATAACACTATCAGCCCAAGTGGTTGTACTACTTAAAAATATTGCTTTATTCTGAGCAAAAATACTCTGAATATTTCCGTAGAAAAAACCCACAAATAAAATAACAATATGAATTCTACTCATAGCTGTAAAATTAAAAATTGTTATAAAAGCAATTAAAAAATTAACAAAAGTAATATCATGACTTATTAACTTTAATATTTAATACTTTTGTAGACATGCAATCACCAAAACTTCCATCTTTCTTCAAAACAGTCGATAATAAACGTTTTTCTTTTAAACCAAGATACTATGACAAGCAAAAAGAAAGAAAAGAAGAATTGATAAAAGGAATAAAAACAAAAATAAAATTTTCTAAAAATCATATTCAAAAAAATGAAAAAGGAAGAAACAAACGAATTATAATTATGATTATTATTTTATCTTTGTTATGTTATAAATTCATCATTAATTAAGTTAAATAAATTGGATATAATTCAATTACTACCTGACAATGTAGCTAATCAGATTGCGGCTGGAGAAGTCATACAAAGACCCGCTTCAGCAGTAAAAGAAATGCTAGAAAACTCTCTAGATGCTGGAAGTACAGAAATTAAGGTGTTCGTAAAAGATGCAGGCAAAACACTTATACAAGTAGTAGATAATGGATCAGGAATGAGTAAGAATGATTTAGAAATGTGTTTTAAACGACACGCTACTTCAAAAATAAAAAGTGCCAATGATCTTTTTAATATAAAAAGTATGGGTTTTAGAGGAGAGGCAATGGCTTCAATTGCTGCTATAGCTCACATAGAAGTCAATTCTAAACTAACTAATAAGGAATTGGCATCTCGTCTTATTATTGAAGGTGGAAAAATAATAAATCATGAAGACTGTGCTAGTCTAAATGGAACCTCAATAAAAGTAAAGAATATTTTTTTTAATGTTCCTGCTAGAAGAAGATTCTTGAAATCTGATCTAGTAGAAATGCGACATATAATAGAAGAATTTACGCGTGTTGCACTTGCTAACCCAAAAGTAAAAATGTATTTATATCATAATAAAAAACAACTTTTTCAGCTTCCAAAATCTAATTTTCGACAAAGAATTGTAAATATTATTGGAGATAAGCGTAATGAAACACTTGTTCCTATTAATGAAGAAACAACAATAGTTAATGTCACTGGTTTTGTTGGTAAGCCAGAATCAGCAAAAAAAACAAGAGGAGAACAATATCTTTTCGTCAATAACAGATTTATCAAAAATCATTATTTACAACATGCCGTAAACAAAGCTTTTGAAGAAGTTATCCCAAGTAACTATTTCCCATCATACTTTATAAAACTACAACTTGACCCACAACTTATAGATATAAATATTCATCCAACAAAAACTGAAGTTAAATTTGATGATGAACAAGCTATCTACTCAATAATTAGAGCTACAGTAAAAAGATCATTAGGAGCTTATAATATTGCGCCTTCATTAGATTTTTCTCAAGAAATATCTTTTGATCTTAGTGAAACAAACCAAAAAGATGTTATACTAAATCAACCTAAAATCAAAATAGATTCGACATATAATCCATTTGATGAAAAAAGAGATTTAAAAACAAGATCTAGTCAAAAATTAGTAACAAAAGAATGGGAACAAGTCACTTTATCAAAAGAACTTGAATCAGATAATGAATTAGATAAGCTAAGTCAAATTGGAAATAATTTTATAACTGTATCAAATGAAAATGGACTTTTACTAATTCACCAAAGAAGGGCACATAAGCGAATCTTATTTGAGCACTTCAAAAAGTTTTTTAACAAACAAAAATGTCAATCTCAACAATTACTTTTCCCAAAAGAAATAGAGCTAAACAATAGTGAATTAGAACTAATTAAAGAGATAAAAAAAGATCTTTTTACATTAGGGTTTATGTTTGAAGTAAAAAATTACACTTTAGTTATCTCAGGAATACCACAGGAATGCCAAGAAGAAAATTTAAAAAATATTATTGAAAATCTAATGGAACAAGCAAAAAACTTAGAAGATTTAAATATAAACCAGAAAGAAAATATGGCTAGAATATTAGCTACATCACTTGCCATAAGTAAACTAAAAAAACTTAGTAATGAAGAAATGAAATCTTTAAAGGATGAACTTCTAAAATGCAAATCACCAAGTGTATGCCCATATGGGAAAAGAACCATGATAAATCTCAAATTAATTGATTTAGAAAAATACTTTTAATATGTATAGACCTACATCATTTTCTCAACTACCTGAGGTAGTAAAAAATCTACTGATAATAAATGGATTGTGTTTTTTAGCAAAGATAACATTAGAAAACAAAGGAATTGATTTGACACAAATACTTGCACTGCATCAATTTCAGTCCCCAAATTTTAGACCATATCAGTTAATCACTCACTTCTTTATGCACGCGAATTTCACCCATCTATTCTTTAATATGTTTGCCCTTTGGATGTTTGGAAAAATTCTAGAAAATTTTTGGGGAGGTAAAAGATTCCTAATCTTTTACATGTTTACTGGAATTGGTGCTGCATTATTACATTTATCTTTTTGCCAATATCAAATTTCTAGTTTAACAAATAATATGCCAGAACTTATAGATCTTGCTAGAAAAGGACTTTACAACACAAGTATTACAAACTCTTTAAAGTTAACTCAACTAGTGAATACTCCAACAGTTGGAGCTTCAGGAGCAGTATTTGGTATTTTATTAGCATTTGGAATGCTATTTCCCAACACTTTACTATATATTTATTTTGCAATTCCAATAAAAGCAAAATATTTTGTAATTGCATATGGATGTTTAGAACTATATTTAGGATTAAGTAACAATCCAGCAGACAATATAGCACACTTTGCTCATTTAGGAGGTATGCTTTTTGGTTTTATACTTTTAAAGTATTGGCAAAAAAAAAGAAATACATTCTATTAGATGCATCATATCTTCTCTAAAATAAAAAAAACATATCAAAATGGAGATGGATTTACGAAATTGTTATACCTAAATATATCTTTTTTTATAATCTATAGTATAGTGTGGGTTCCATTTCATGAGATACAAGAGGTAATAAAACATTTAGCATTTTCATCAAAAACTGAAATACTGATAAACAAGCCCTGGACATTTATAAGCTATATGTTTATTCATATAGATCTGTTACATATATTATCGAATATGATTTTTTTACATTTTGGTTCAAAATTATTTCTTAAATACTTTAATAGTAAACAATTAATATCTACATACATATTTGGAGGTATTTGTGGTGCAATCTTATTTAAGGTATTATTTAATTTATTTCCTGAATATCCTAATTTTGATGCAGAAAAACCCCTAATAGGTGCCTCAGCTGGAGTTTTTGCAATAATGATTGCCGTATCTACTTATAAGCCAAATCACTTAATACAAATTCCTTTTTTATTTAGTGTTAAATTGAAACAAATAGCCTGGTTTGCAATCATTTTATTTTACTTAGGCATTGGAAATTCAAATAATCCTGGAGGACATATAGCACACATTGGTGGAGCTATTTTTGGTTACCTATATATTAAACAATTACAAAAACAAAATAATTTTAGTATTAATTTGTTTAATATCTTTAACAAGATAAGAAATATCTTTAATACAAAAAAGAAGATAAAACCAATATATAAAAGGGCAAAATCTGATTACGAATTTAACTCAGATAAAGCTGAAAAACAAAAAGAAATTGACAAAATATTAGATAAAATTGCGAAATCAGGATATGATAGTTTAAGTAAAAAAGATAAAGCAACACTTTTTAGTGCAAGTAAGAAATAAATGAAAAGATTATCACTTATTGATAAATTAATATATTTTCTAAACTCAATCAGTTTATTTTTACTAATTGTATCTTATATCTCTCCTTATGTTAGTCCAATTGTGTTTTGGCCAATTTCATTTATTGGATTAATGTTTCCAATTCTTTATTTTACAAATTTCTTATTTTTGATATACTGGTTTATTGGCGTTAAAAAGCCAATATGGGCAAATACTATTATCTTGTTAATAGGGATAGGAAATGTTGGAAATTACATAGGAACTTCACCAAATAAAAATTCATCAAAAGAAAACATCAAAGTCCTAACCTATAATGTACGTCTGTTCAATAAATATAATTGGCTAGAAAACCCCAATGTTAAAGATGAGATATTTGATCTTTTAAAATTAGCGAAAACAGATATTCTCTGTATACAAGAATTTTATACTGATGGTGAAATACCTAATTTAAACTTCTCTAACATACATATTGGTTTACAAAGTAAAAAAAACCAATGGCATATGGCTATTTATAGTAACTACCAACAAATAGACAAAAGAACTGTAAGCATAAAAGGAGAAAAAATGAATAATACTTGCATCTATTCCGATATAGTAATTAAAGAAGATACTATTAGGGTTTACAACATTCATTTAGCAAGTAATTGGTTTGATAGTTCAGATTACTCTTTTATTGAAAATCCTAACAGTGATCATCTAAAAAAAGGAATTTTTGCAATAGTTAAAAAAATGAAAAATAGTTATAAAAAAAGAGCCTTAGAAGTAGAAGTTATTAAAAAGCATATGCAACAAAGTCCATATCCAATAATTGCTTGTGGAGATTTTAACGATACACCTCTTTCATATGCCTATCACATTCTTAAAGGTCAATTAGTGGATGCTTTTAAACTTTCTGGAAAGGGTATTGGCATCTCATTTGTTAAGATTCCTGCATTAAGGATTGACTACATCTTACATGACAGTAAATTTACAAGTTCAAACTATCATAAATATAATAAAATATTATCTGACCATTATGCCATAAGCTGTGAGATAGCTATTCCTTAATTAACAAAAATTCTAATCGGTCTGGATAAAGACGTTCAATCTTGACCCCTTCAGGAAGATTATCATAAGCTATTCTAAGTGTTTTTTGTTTAGCAAGTTTTGAGGCATCAACATATAATTTAAGAAAGTTTGTTTTTAAAAGATGGTATTTATCTTGGGACAGTCTTAAAGTAACACTTATATCTCTAGGGAACAACTTCATAGAATATCCTGCCTTTAGATTACGAATCTTAACTTCTTGCATAAAAACCTCCTCAATAAAAGGCTCAATATCAAGATTTACTAAAACAGAATTCGTTTTACTTCTTGTACCATTTGGTATAATAATAGAAATTTCATGTAATTGATCTTTATCAATTTCATCTAATTTTAATAAATCAGTTGTAACGCTATGTATAGAATCTAACACATCCTTCTCTCCATATAAAAATATAGAGCTAGGATCTATTTGTATATCATTAACTAGCCAAAATGACTGCTTTAAATTAAAATCATGATTTAATATGACCGAAACTTCTTTTTTTGTCTTATTAATTAAAGGAACCATTATTCTTTCGGGCATTATATTCATTATCTGTATATTTTCACCTAAAATACTAGAAACCTTATCTCGCTTAGAATTCATAATCCAAAAAAGATTCTTTCCATTTTTTATTGGCTGAGAATTTGCAACATCATAATCTAAAAACAAAGTATTATAATTAAACAAATTAAAAAGAATTATTGAAACTCCAATAGCTTGTACACGAACCTCAATATAATCAACTGGTTGCACAACTCCCATCAAATCTGGAGGAGAGTTAATGTATTTAACAGGAACTACCAAAGTTGTTTCATGTTGTTTAGACAACATGGTAAGAAACCAAAATGCAAAAGAAATTAAGAAAAAAAATGCATAAGTATTTAGTTTCTTGTTTTTTGATATGGCATTAAGAAAAATACTAATTACTTTTTTATATTTAATTAGCATTACTTTTGCTGTACAGTAGTCTCTCCATTCATCGACACTGCTGATTTCTCTATTTTCACAGTATTACCAGCGTGTAATTCGATAATCAAAGTATCTTCTTTGACGTCTGTAATCTTTGCATGAAGACCTCCTATTGTAATTATCTTATCACCTTTTTTTAATTTGGACCTATATTCTCTTTCTTTTTTCTGTTTTTTAATTTGTGGACGAATCATAAAAAAATACATAACAGCAAAAATCAAACCAAACATAATTAATGATGGTATAGCCGAATCTCCTGTGTTTAATAATATCATAGTTAATTATTTTTAGAAACTAAAACAGTTCCTGTTATTGTCAATACTCTTGTACTTGGGATTGCATTTGTAACCAAAGTTACTGTTTTTTTTTGTTTTCCTTGCCTTTTACCACTATTAAAAGTAACTTTTATATTGGTTTCTGTTCCTGGTTTAACAACTTCTTTTGGCCACTCAGGAACTGTACAACCACAGCTTCCTTTTACTGAACTAATTAAAAGTGGTGCATTACCGATATTCTTTAACTTAAAATCTATAAGAATGGATTTATCTTGGTCAATTTCACCAAAATCAAAATAATCTTGATCAATCTCAATCTCTGGCATGCTAATTTTTTCAGAATTTTTATCAGCTGTTAAATTAGATGCTACTATAGATGTAGTAAGTTGGTTAGACCTATCATTAGCACATGAAAATAGAACAAATAAGAATAAAGTGAGTATGTTTATCTTTAACATTTGAAATTAATTATAGTTATTCAACCAATCCTCTTCCTGTTTTAGTAATCTTTCCTTCTTTTTTATAAGTTTTTATAAAATTATCTAATAAACCATTTATAAACAATCTACTTTTTGAAGTTCCATAATATTTTGCAATTTCAATATATTCATTTAAAGAGACCTTAATTGGTAGATTAGGCATAGATAAAATTTCTGAGAAAGCCATTTTAAGAAAAAGCTGATCCATCTTTGCGATCCTATCTAGCTCCCAATTATTAGAAAATCTTTGAATAATTTCTTCATAATCTAAATTATGATTTATTGTATTTCTAAAAAGCTTAATCGCAAATTCTTTATCTGACTTTTGTTTAAATGTTCCTTTGGGCATCACATCTATATCTTCTTTAATATCACCAAATAAAACAGATGCAACAAATGGCAAATCATCAATCCAATAAATACTCATTTCCTCAAAGATATGATGAAGAAGTTTGTTATTCAAAATATAATCATTCATTAAATCAATGATAAATCTTTTCTCAGATTCTATTGATAAATCTTTAGATTCTAAATAATTGACATATAAGTCAGTCTTTATAATTGAATTAAATATCTTACGAATAATATCATGATCATTTTTCAACCATATAGCTGAAACCTTTGAAACTTTATCCATTAAAGAATTATTACTTCTTAAACTAACTACTACACTATTATTTATAAATCTTTTATTTGGATTCAAATCGTTAAAAGATGGTAAATGTTTTTTTTTTCCCTCTTCATAAAAATCATCAGCATATCTAACAATTTCTATAATTAATGAAATTATAACTAGTTTTAACTCTACTACCTTATCAAAATGCTTTAACATTTCTTTTTCAACAACTTGAATTTGACTATTCTTTGATGAGAGGAAAGAGTAAAGAGATTGCATTACCTTTATCCGTATATGTCTTCTAGTAAGCATTAAGAATCAATTATGTTTTTTTTCACTAATTCTTTGTTGAGCAATTTCTAATGCTGCAGCATGAGTTGTAATATGTTCTAACTCTGCTTTCTTTAAAATCTTTAAAGTTGTATTGTAAATTTCTTGTGTTTGATTTAGTGCGTCCTCTCTATTATATCCGTTAAGCTCAGAATAAACATTAATCAAACCTCCAGCATTTATCAAAAAATCAGGAGCATAACAAATTCCTTTTTCAAAACATAACTGTGCATCTCTTTTTTCATCTGCTAGCTGATTATTAGCAGCACCTGCAATAATTTCACATTTTAATCTATTAATTGTATTAGGATTAACTGTAGCACCTAAAGCACATGGTGCATAAATATCTATATCCAAATCAAAAATAGCATCTCCCATCACTATATTAGCACCAAATTTATCAGCTAGCTGATTTAATTTTTGTTTATTTATGTCATTAATAATAACTTCTGCACATTCATCAGTTAAGTACTTAACTAAATGTTCACCAACATGACCAATTCCTTGAACTAAAATAGTTTTACCTGATAATTTGTCGGAACCCCATTTGTATTTTGCTGATGCTTTCATTGCCATATAAACACCAAAAGCTGTAACAGGAGAGGGATCTCCACTACCACCCATACTTTGAGGAATTCCAGTAACATACTTTGTCTCAGAACGAACATACTCCATATCTCTAGTGGTCATTCCAACATCTTCAGCTGTAATATATCTTCCTCCAAGGCTATCAACATATTGCCCAAATTTACGCATTAAAGACTCTGTTTTTTCAGTTTTAGAATCTCCAATAATAACTGCTTTCCCTCCACCTAGATTAAGTCCAGATATTGCCGCCTTATACGTCATCCCTCTTGAAAGTTTTAAAACATCATCTAATGCATCTTTTTCATTAGCGTAATTCCACATTCTAGTCCCCCCTAGTGCAGGTCCTAAAGTAGTATCATGAATAGCAATAATAGCCTTTAAACCAGTTTCAACATCTTGACAGAAAACTACTTGTTCATGACCCATAAAAGTCATTCTTTTAATAACTAAATCGTTACTTTTGTGTGTGTTTTTTGCTTTTACTGTTTTCATAAAAATTTTAATTTTTTCTATTAAAAAAACAAATCACATTTAACAGATAAAATAAATTGTATTATTTTAAGCGGTCGCGAATTTACTTATTATTTTTGGCAATTCAGTTAAACTATTTACACAATTAATGAAACAGCTACGATATCTAAATAAATATCTATGGAAATACCGTAGACTAATTTTAGTAGGCGCTTTGTTTATTTTCGTCGCTAATTTATTTGCTTTATATCCAGCTGAATTTGTGCGTAAAGCATTTGACTATGCACTTTTAGGAGCTCAAGAAAAGGTCCAAAAAGTAAAAATTGAGTATATTATATTAAAATATGGAATTCTAATAGTTGTTTTTGCTGTTCTAAAAGGAATTTTCATGTTTTTTATGAGGCAAACAATAATAGTTATGAGTCGTAAAATAGAATTTGATCTTAAAAATGAAATCTATCAGAAATATCAAAGTCTAGAAATGAACTTCTACAAAAAAAATAAGACTGGAGACTTAATGAATAGAATATCGGAAGACGTAAGTAAAGTAAGAATGTATTTAGGCCCAGCAATGATGTATACAATTAATATAATAATATTATTTTACTTAGTAATTTCAAAAATGCTCGGTATTAGTTATATTTTAACATTCTATGTTCTACTACCACTACCAATATTAGCTCTCTTGGTATATTTTGTTAGTTATAATATTAATCAAAAGAGTGAAAAAGTACAAAAACAACTGTCCAAAATGACAGCTATTTCTCAAGAAAATTTTTCTGCAATCAAAATAATCAAATCATTTGGTAATGAAGAAAGTGCATGGAATGTGTTTTTCAAATCATGCAAGCAGTATACGCATAAACAAATACAACTAGTAAAAGTTGAAGCTGCATTTTTTCCTCTGATCATTATAATGATTGGCATTAGTACAATTCTAATTGTATATATAGGTGGTTTAGAAAGTCTAAAAGGGAATATTACTACTGGAAACATTGCAGAATTTATTATTTATGTAAATATGTTATCATGGCCAGTTGCATCAGTAGGCTGGATTACATCAATCATACAAAGAGCCGCAGCATCACAAGAAAGAATAAATAATTTTCTATTAGTAAAATCAAAGATTAAGAATAATGTAAAATCTCACACTCCAATTTTTGGAGATATTATTTTTAAAAACGTAAGTCTAACTTATGAAGACACAAATATTAAAGCAATAGATGATATCAGTTTTACTATTAAAGAAGGAACTCGCTTTGGAATTTTTGGAAAAACAGGAAGTGGAAAATCTACGATCGCAAATTTAATATGTAGATTATATGATGCTAATCATGGAGACATTACATTTGACGAAACCAATATAAAGAATCTCAATTTATTTAGTTTAAGATCAAGTATAGGGTACATCCCTCAAGATGGCTATTTATTTTCAGGATCAATACAAGAAAACATTGCATTTACAAGTAATCAAATTAATAGTAAAGAAGTTGTAGAAGCTGCAAGAAAAGCAGAAATATTAGATGAAATAAAAGAATTTTCTGATGGATTTGAAACAATCATTGGAGAACGAGGAGTAAAACTATCAGGAGGACAAAGACAAAGACTTGCAATTGCTCGTTCTTTCTATCAAAACACAGATATATTTATATTTGATGACTGTCTATCAGCAATTGATGCTAAAAAAGAATATCAAATATTACAAACATTAAATAAAGAAAGTACAGATAAAACATCTATAATAATAAGTCATAGAGTTTCGACGCTACAACATGCTGATTACATTATTGTTCTAGAAGGAGGAAGAATAATTGAAGAAGGCACACATAAAGCTCTAATTAAAAAGAAAGGATTTTATTATGACATTAGCAACAGTCAAAATAAAACCATTTAAAATTTATATTTATTAATTTATTTATATTTGACAAAATATTAAATTAGAATAAGATGACTGAAAAGTATGATATGCAAGAAATATTCTCAAAAAAAATAAGAGCAGGAAGAAGAACATATTTTTTTGATGTTCGCGCAACTAAAGCTGGAGATTATTATATGACTATTACAGAAAGTGTAAAAGGAACTAACGATGAAGGAATTCCATCTTATAAAAAACATAAAATCTATCTATATAAAGAAGGATTTAATGATTTTAAAGAGGCCTTTGAATCTGTAAGCAATTATATCATTAAAGAAAAAGGAGAAGAGATTATTTCTGAAAAGAAGTTTGAAAAAAAAGAAGAGATAAAATCCTCTAAACAAGAAGAAACATCAACTAAGTTTACTGAAGTAAATTTTGATGATTTAGGAAAAGATTAACTCAAACGTTTCTCAAAAAATTTGTTTTTTATTTCAAAAACTTTTAACAACTCTGCTGTTTTGTTGATAATTTCATGTTTTTAAAGTTACAAAACTATCATTACTTCTTACTTTTACCATAAAAATTTATATGAGTAGAGTAATTTCAATAGCTAATCAAAAGGGAGGTGTAGGAAAAACAACTACTGCTATGAACTTAGCAGGAAGTCTTGGAGTACTTGAAAAAAAAATTTTACTAATTGATGCTGATCCTCAAGCCAATGCCACTTCAGGTGTTGGTCACAACCCTCAGGAAATAGAAGTAGGAATATACGAATGTATTATCAATAAAGCAAAAGTTAATGAATGTATACTTAAAACTAAAAGTCCTAACTTAGATCTATTACCAGCAAATATTAACCTAGTCGGAGCAGAGCTAGAACTTGTTAACATTGAGGAAAGAGAATATATGCTTCAAAAAGCGTTAATTCCCGTAAAAGATGATTACGATTATATTATTATAGATTGTGCTCCATCGCTAGGGCTACTAACAGTGAATTCTTTAGCAGCTTCTGATAGTGTTATAGTACCTATACAATGTGAATATTTTGCACTTGAAGGACTAGGAAAGCTGCTAAATACTATAAAAGTAGTACAACAAAGACTTAATATCAACTTAGAAATTGAAGGACTATTATTGACTATGTATGATACTCGTCTAAGATTGTCTAACCAAGTAGTTGAAGAAGTAAAAGCACATTTTCAAGATATGGTCTTTAAAACAATTATTCACCGAAATGTTCGTTTAGGAGAATCACCATCTTTTGGTGAAACTATTGTAATACATGATGCTACAAGTAAAGGAGCTATCAACTACCTTAACTTAGCAAGCGAACTATTGAAAAAATTAGAGGTAACAGTTTAAAATATGAGTAAAGAAAGAGGAGCATTAGGAAGAGGTTTAGCATCAATACTTGGTAATAGCTCAACAAACTTCAAAAATAACACAACTAAAAAGTCAAAAACTCCTTCAAATATTATAGGTAGCACACATGAGATTTCTATTTCTGAAATAGTTATAAATCCTTTTCAGCCAAGAATAAAATTTAATAAAGAAAAACTAAATGAACTAGCTATTTCTATAGAACAATTAGGAATAATACAACCTATTACAGTTCGTAAAATGAAAGAAGGAGAGTTTCAATTAATTTCTGGAGAAAGAAGATATAGAGCTTCAAAAATAGCAGGGCTTGAAAAAATACCAGCATTTATTAGAATAGCTAATGATCAAGAAATGCTTGAAATGGCATTGGTAGAAAATATACAAAGAGAAGATTTAAATCCAATTGAAATAGCACTAAGTTACCAAAGATTAATTGAAGAAATAAAACTGACGCAAGAACAGTGTAGTGAACGTGTAGGGAAAAAAAGAAGTACAATAACTAACTTTATACGTCTTTTAAGATTACCTGATGAAATACAAAAGTTCTTAATTGAAGGGAAAATTAGTAACGGTCATGCTAGAGCACTTCTCTCTATAAAATCAAAAGAATCGCAAATTAATTTATGTTATGATATCGTAAATAATGGCTATTCAGTAAGAGAAGTAGAACAATTAGCAAAAGAATTCTCTAATTCATCATATAAAAAAAGCTCAAGATCTAAAAATACTGCTTCACCCCTTCCCTTTGCCCAACAAAAAATGATTTATGATTTATCAAAAAAACTTAATATTCCTATCGAATTAAAACGAAATAAAAAAGGAAAAGGAACTATAATTATCGCTTTTCATAATGATGATGATCTTGAAAAGATTATAACAAGTCTAAATAGTTAACTTGTTTTTAATCAAACAAATATTTTTTATACTTTTTTTAAGTATTTTTTCTATTACTTCTGCACAAGATGTAATAAATAAAGTTCCAAAAAAAGCAGGGGTATATTCTGCTATCATTCCTGGATCTGGACAATTTTACACTAAAAAATACTGGAAGATACCAATCATATATGCAGGTCTATTTACTTCGGCATATTTTATACATAATAATAATCTTGAGTATAAAAAATATAAGCATGCAGCTATTAAAAGTAATCAATCTGGAGATAGTGAATTAGGCTATACATATTCACAACTCATAATACTTACTAATCATTATAAAAGAAATAAAGATGTCTCAATTATTTGTTTTGTTGGGACATATCTTCTAAATATTATAGATGCCTCAGTAAGTGCACATTTATTTGAGTATGATATCAGTGATGATTTGTCTTTACATATTGAGCCATTGTATCTTTATAAAGAAAATATTCCTGGCTTATCATTATGCTTTAATTTATAAATTTGCATTATGAAAATTTCAATACTTGGTAATGGAAAGATGGGAAAAGAAATTAGCAAAATAGCAAAAAAAAGAGGACATATTATTACTTGTATTGCTGATTCAAAAAATCCAGGAATATCACTTAACTTAGATAATACTGATGTAGCAATTGAGTTTAGTACTCCCTCTTCTGCTTATGAAAATATCTCACATGCAATAAACAGTGGAGTACCAGTAGTTTCAGGAACAACAGCTTGGCTTCAAAAATTAAAACAAATAAATGAGTTATGTGAAAAAAAGAAGGGTGCTTTTTTATACTCTACTAATTTTAGCTTAGGAGCAAATATATTTTTTGAGCTAAACAAGAAGCTAGCAAAGCTTATGAAAAATAAAAAGTATAAATGCAAAATACACGAAATCCATCACACAAAAAAACTTGACTCACCAAGTGGAACAGCTATTACTTTAAAACAACAAATAAATGAGATTAATAAAAACAAAACTATTATAACTTCTGATAGAGTTAAAAATAATGCTGGCACTCATCAAGTAACATATAAATCAGATGTAGATACTATTGAAATTAAACATACAGCAGATAATCGTAATGGTTTTGCTTTGGGAGCAATAATAGCTGCAGAATGGATAATAGGTAAAAAAGGAATTTATAGCATGAAAGATATAATAGATTACTAAGTTTTAAAATATATGAAGAAATTAAAAGACTTATTAGGAAAATCATTTAAAGTAGTCCTATTTATTATTGGAACAATTATTTGGAGTATTTTTGTATACATAATTGATGGAGAATGGCTCTATTTTGCTCCTTTAATAGTTGGTGACATTCTATTTTGGGAAACAATATCATGGCAATTCTGGAAAAAGAAAGAAAAAAAACCAAAAAAGAAAAAAAGCGAACTCAAGTCATGGTTTGATGCTATATTATTTGCAGTAATTGCTGCAACTATTTTAAGAACATTCTTAATTGAAGCATATACAATTCCAACTTCTTCAATGGAAAAATCAATGCTTGTTGGTGATTTTCTTTTTGTAAGTAAAGTAGCATATGGACCAAGAGTACCAATGACTCCTATTGCTTTTCCACTAGTACACCATACAATGCCAATTTTTGGAGGAAAATCGTATTCTGAAAGCGTAAAAATTCCATACCATAGAATGAAAGGACTAGGTAAAATAAAAAGAAATGATTGTGTAGTATTTAATTGGCCTGCAGAAAAACTAGGAAGACCTGTCGATAAGAAAGAAAATTATGTTAAAAGATGTGTTGGGATGCCTGGTGATAAAATTAAAATTGTTAAAGGTCAATTAATGATTAATGATTTACCTCAAGAAGAACCAGCGGGAATGAAGAAACAAGCTAGGTATACAATTACTTCTAAATCAACTCTTAATGAAAAAAAATTATACGAAAAATATGACATAAATACTAATTATAATGTCAAGTATCATATGGGAAATAGTGATTATCAATCAAGATGGCCACTATATCAATTCAATGCTACAGATGAAGTTATTACTAGTCTAAGATCAAAACCATATATTACTAAAATTGAAAAACAAATTGATGGAAGTAGAGGTAATTATGATATTTTCTCAAATGGACAAAGTAATCCTAGCAAATTTTTATATGGAAATCCTTATAATTGGAATGAGGATAATTACGGTCCAATTATTATACCAAAAGCAGGTGAAACAATTAACTTAACAACAGAAAATTTACCTCTTTATAAAGATATTATTGAAAGATATGAAAAAAACAAACTTAAAGTAATAGGAGAAATTATTTATGTTAATGATAAGATTGTTTCAAATTATACTTTTAAAATGAATTACTACTGGATGATGGGTGATAACCGACATAATTCTGCTGATAGTAGATTTTGGGGATTTGTTCCTGAAGATCATATTGTGGGTAAGGCATTATTTGTTTGGATGAGTTGGGATACGAGAGGATCAGGTTTAAATAAAATTAGATGGAATAGGCTATTTAGAAGTGTTAAATAATCCATTATTACCAACAGCATATTTAGCTCCAATAAACTACTATGCAATATTAATTGAACAATCTAACTGCAAGATTGAATTTCACGAAAACTTTGTAAAACAAAGTATAAGAAATAGATGTGTAATTTATAGTGCAAATGGAGAACTACGTTTAACAGTTCCTAGAAAGCACGAAAAAAATAGTAAAACTTTAATAAGTAAAATAAAAATATCATACAAAGATAGATGGCAAAAAGAACATTGGAACGCAATTACATCAGCTTATAACTCCTCGCCTTTTTTTGAATTTTATAAAGATGAGTTAAAACCATTTTTTGAAGAAAAAGAAATCTATCTAATTAATTTTAATACTAAATTACAAAATTTGATTCTTAAACTTTTACAAGTTAAAGTAAAATATACATTCACTAATGAATATAATTCATTAGGTAATTTTACAGATTACAGGAAATGCAATTTTACAAACATAAAAATCTGCAGATATGATCAAGTATTTATGGAAAAACATGGATTTATTGCTAATCTATCTATTTTGGATTTACTGTTTAATTTAGGACCTGATAGTAGTGATTATCTTAAAGCAATCAGTACTAATCAAAAAAAATAAAATTATAATAATGTCTATAAACTAAATATCATTATCTAAATCAATTTTCTATTTTTGAAAAAAATAAGTAATGAAAGACTTAGAATTCAATAAAAATGATGATAGTTTGAGATTACTAATCTCAGAAATGAAAAGAAAACATTCTATCATATCTTTAGGAGGTGGTAAAAAAAAGATCGAAAAACAACATCAAAAAGGAAAGCTTACAGCTAGAGAGAGAATTGATTACTTAAAGGACACAGACTCAGAATTCTTAGAAATAGGAGCTTTCGTAGGAGAAGGAATGTATGAAGAATATGGAGGATGTCCATCAGGAGGAGTAGTAGCTGGAATTACATATATAAAAAATAAACAATGTATCATTGTTGCAAATGATGCAACTGTAAAAGCAGGTGCTTGGTTTCCAATTACTGGAAAGAAAAATTTACGTTTACAAGAGATTTCAATGGAAAACAAACTACCAATTATCTACTTAGTAGATAGTGCTGGAGTATTTTTACCAATGCAAGATGAAATTTTTCCAGATAAAGAGCATTTTGGAAGAATATTTAGAAATAATGCTCAAATGAGTGCAATGGGAATCACACAAATTTCTGCAATAATGGGTTCATGCGTTGCTGGAGGAGCTTACTTACCTATTATGAGCGATGAAGCACTTATTGTTGATAAAACTGGTAGTATATTTTTAGCCGGAAGCTATTTAGTCAAAGCAGCGATTGGAGAAACAATTGATAACGAAAGTTTGGGTGGAGCAACTACACATTGCGAGATTTCTGGGGTTACTGATTACAAAGCTAAAAATGACCAAGCTGCTTTAGATAAAATCAGATCAATTATTGATAAAATTGGTGATTACGAAAAAGCTGGATTTAGTAGAAAAGAAGCGCATCAACCAGCAGAAAACGAAAAAGAAATTTATGGAATAATCCCAAGAGATAGGGCAAAGCCATATAATATGAAGGAAATTATCAAACGATTAGTTGATAAATCTGAATTTGAGGAATACAAAGAAAATTATGGAAAATCTATTATTTGTGCTTATGCCAGAATAGAAGGTTGGGCTGTAGGAATTGTAGCTAATCAAAGAGAGATGATAAAAACTAAAAAAGGAGAAATGCAATTTGGCGGAGTTATCTATTCTGATTCTGCAGATAAAACTTCTCGTTTCATTGCCAACTGTAATCAGAAAAAAATACCTTTAGTTTTCTTACAAGACGTTACAGGTTTTATGGTTGGTTCAAGATCAGAACACGGAGGGATTATTAAAGACGGTGCCAAAATGGTAAATACAATGTCAAATTCTGTTGTACCTAAGTTTACTATAATTGTTGGAAATTCATATGGAGCAGGTAATTATGCGATGTGTGGAAAGGCTTATGATCCTAGATTAATTGTAGCATGGCCAACAGCAGAACTTGCAGTTATGGGAGGAGAACAAGCAGCTAAAGTTCTATTACAAATTGAGAAGGCATCTTTAAAATCTAAAGGGGAAGTGATAGACAAGAAAAAAGAAAAAGAACTTTTAAAAACAATTACAGATAAATATAATGCGCAAACTTCTCCATACTATGCTGCCTCTCGTCTTTGGATTGATGCAATTATTGATCCTTTAGAAACACGAAAAGTGATCTCAATTGGAATTGAAGCAGCTAACCATGCCCCAATTAAAAAAACTTATAACCCAGGAATTATTCAATCATAATTTTTAAACATTAATTATTAATATGTTTATTTAAATAATATTACAAATTAGTTTACTATTAAAATTATCTAACAGTTAACAAACTGCAAACTAAAAAGTACTTCTTATATTTGTGGGCTAAAAAAAAAAAATGATTAATATTACTCTTCCTGATGGCAGTATAAAAAAAGTAGAAAGTGGAACCTCTGCTATGGATATTGCTATTAATATTTCTGAAGGGTTAGCTCGTAATGTTCTTTCAGCTAGTATAAATGGTGAAGTATGGGATGCTAATCGTCCTATTCTCCAAGATGCATCTCTTACATTACATACCTGGAATGATCAACAAGGAAAGAAAAGTTTTTGGCATTCTTCAGCACATATTATGGCAGAAGCATTAGAAGCTCTCTATCCTGGAGTAAAGCTCGGAATTGGACCAGCTATAGATAATGGGTTCTATTATGATGTAGACTTAGGAGACCATATTCTTTCTGCGGATGAACTTCCTAAGATTGAGAATAAGATGAAAGAGTTGATTTCTAATAAAGTTACATTTCAAAGAAAAAATATTTCAAAAGAAGAAGCTATTGCCTATTTTACTAATAAAGGAGATGAGTATAAGCTAGAACTGTTAGAAGATTTAAAGGATGGAGATATTACCTTTTATACACAAGGAAATTTCACTGATTTATGTAAAGGGCCTCACATTCCATCTTCAGAAAAAATCAAAGCAATTAAATTGTTAAATATTGCAGGTGCTTACTGGAAAGGAGATGAAAACCGAAAACAACTTACACGTATTTATGGAATAACATTTCCTAAACAAAAAGATCTTAAAGAATATTTAATGCTTTTAGAAGAAGCAAAAAAAAGAGACCATAGAAAATTAGGAAGAGAGATGGAACTATTTACTTTCTCTCAAAAAGTTGGTCAGGGATTACCACTATGGCTTCCTAAAGGAGCTCAACTAAGAGAAAAGCTAGAAAACTTTCTAAAGAAAGCACAAATAGATGCAGGCTATCTTCCTGTTATCACTCCTCATATTGGTAATAAAGAATTATACGTTTGTTCAGGTCATTACGAGAAATATGGAGATGACTCCTTCCAATCTATAAAAACACCTAATGAAGGAGAAGAATTCTTTTTAAAACCTATGAACTGCCCTCATCATTGCGAAATTTATAAAAACAAACAATATTCATATAGAGATCTTCCAGTTCGTTTTGCTGAATTTGGAACTGTTTATCGTTATGAACAATCTGGAGAATTACATGGTTTAACTCGCGTTAGAGGTTTCACTCAAGATGATGCTCATCTTTTTGTTAGGCCTGATCAAGTTAAACAAGAATTTATAGATGTTATTAATTTAGTTCTTTATATATTTAAAGCACTAGGATTTGAAAATTATAAAGCACAAATCTCATTAAGAGATACAGAAAACAAAGAAAAATATATTGGTTCAGATGAAAACTGGAAAAAAGCAGAATCAGCAATTATTGAAGCTGCTAATGAGAAAGGACTAGAAACAGTAATTGAATATGGGGAAGCAGCATTCTATGGGCCAAAGCTAGATTTTATGGTAAATGATGCACTAGGTAGAGAATGGCAATTAGGAACAATTCAAGTTGATTATAACTTACCAGAACGTTTTGAATTAGAATATACTGGTGCAGATAATCAAAAACACAGACCAGTCATGATACATAGAGCGCCTTTCGGTTCGATGGAGAGATTTGTTGCAATACTTATAGAACATTGTGGAGGTAATTTTCCTCTTTGGCTTACGCCTGAGCAGATTATTATACTTCCTATAAGTGAAAAATATCATGATTATTCTGAAAAAGTAGCTCAATTTCTAAAAAAATACGATATTTGCGGCCCGATTGACTATAGGGCTGAAACTACAGGAAGAAAGATTAGAGATGCAGAAGTATCAAAATATCCTTATATTATTATTTTGGGAGAAAGAGAAAAAAATGAAAAAAAGATTTCTGTACGAAAGCATGGAGGAGAAGATTTAGGCAGTATATCTTTAGAAGAATTTAAAGACTTGATAAAAAGTGAAATAAATAAACTAATTAAATTTAATAACTAAAAACAAAAATAATCGCACATAGGAGATCTTTTAAAGGGAGGGTAATTCCCAAGAAACAACATAGAACTAATAACGAAATCACAGCTGCTTTCGTTAGAATGGTAGGAGACCAGGTAGAACCTAAAATTTGTTCAATTGATCAGGCTCTAAAGATTGCTAGAGAACTTGGCTTGGATTTAGTAGAGATATCACCTAATGTAGATCCTCCTGTTTGTAAAGTTATTGATTATAAAAAGTTTATCTATGATCAAAAGAAAAAATTAAAAACAATCCAAAGTAAGGCACAAAAGGTTGTTGTTAAAGAATTAAGGTTTGGTCCAAATACTGGAGAGCATGACTTTGAATTTAAATTAAATCATGCAAAGAAGTTTTTACTGGATGGAGCAAAAGTAAAAGCATTTGTATTCTTTCGTGGTAGAACGATTGTATTTAAAGAACAAGGTCAAATCTTACTTTTAAGATTAGCGCAAGCTCTAGAAGATGTCGGAGTTGTAGAAGAAATGCCTAAATTAGATGGTAAAAAAATGATAATTGTAATAGCACCAAAGAAAAAAAAATAAGATTATGCCAAAAATGAAGACAAAAGCTGGAGCTAAAAAAAGATTTAAACTTACAGGTTCTGGTAAATTAAAAAGAAAACAAGCTTTTAAGTCACACATCTTAACAAAGAAAGAGACTAAACAAAAGCGTAACCTAACTAAAACTGAGTATGTATCAAAAGTTGATACAAAAAGTGTCAAACTACAATTAGGTATTTAAAAGTAAAAATAGTTATTAAACAGGTATATAGTTCGCTAAAGAGCAAAAATAATTGCCACTATCTATCATAAAGAAAAATAAATTATGCCAAGATCAGTAAATTCAGTAGCTGCAAAAGCAAGAAGAGATAAAATCATAAAAGCTGCTAAAGGATATTTCGGAAGAAGAAAAAATGTACATACAATAGCTAAAAACGCTGTTGAAAAAGGATTGCAATATGCATATCGTGATAGAAAAAATAAAAAAAGAAGCTTCAGAGCATTATGGATCCAAAGAATTAATGCAGGTGCAAGATTATACGGAATGTCTTACTCAAAATTTATAGGCAAAATTCATGCTAATGGTATTGAATTAAATAGAAAAGTTTTAGCTGACTTAGCAATGAATCATCCAAATGCTTTTAAAGCAGTGGTTGATAAAGTAAAATAGATAGAAACAATCTAATTTCTATTAAAATTTAAGAAAGTTCTTCTCTTAATATTCTAGAAACTACAGTTCCATCAGCTTTGCCTTTTAGTTTTTGCATAATTTGTCCCATACATTTTCCTGTATCAACTGAAGATGATGCACCAACATGAATGATTACTTCTTTCACAACCTCTCTAATTTTATCCTCGCCTATTTGTTTAGGCAAATACACTTCAAGAAATGCTAATTGACTCATCTCATCTTGTGCAAGATCTTTTCTATTTTGTTCAATAAAGATAGAAGCAGCTTCCTTCCTTTGTTTAACTAACTTAGCTGCTAACTGCAAAGAAACTTCATCAGGAACTGTTATCACACCCTTTTTAGTAGCTTCTAGCATAATAGCAGATTTCAATGCTCTTAATGCAGCTAACTTATCAGTATTTCTGGCTTTCATTGCCTCTTTAATATCAAAATTAATTTTTTCTTGTAAATTCATTATTTGGTATATTTTGCATTCTTTCTCCTTAGACTTTCTAAAGCCTCAATTGCATAAGTATACTGAGGATTTATATCAATAGCTCTTTTATAATCAGATTCTGCCTGTATAACATTTCCTAAAGTCTCAAAACAATTACCTCTTGAATAATAAGCTTCAAAAAATTCAGAATTAGAGTATATAGCATCTGCAAAATTATTCGCTGCTACATCAAACAAACCTAATTCCATATGTATAAATCCTAAATTATAATGGCCACTACTATGAAATGGATTTACTTTATGTAATTCTGCATAAGATTCCAAAGCATTATTCCAGTCTAAAATATTCTGAAAGAACAATGCTTTATTATACAAAGCCATCTCATTAGTAGGCTGTAATCTTAGTGCGTTATTATAATATTTGACTGCAATTGTATCTTCTAACAAATGAAAAATCTGACCTAACTGCATATAAGCTTCAAAAAAGTCAGGATTTATATTTACAGAATTTCTAAAACATTTTATCGCATCATCATTTTGCTTTAATTGCTTAAATGCATAGCCCATTAACATATGAACTTTCTCTTGATTATATTCTATTCTTAATGATTTGTTTAAAACCCTTATTGCTTCTTCATATTTACTAAAAGCTAAAAGCAATTCTCCCATTAAAGCAAACGCTTCATTATTCTTGCTATCTAAAATTATTGACTTCTCAAGATGATATTTAACTAAAGATGGATAACTAGATTTAGCATTCTTTTGCTTAGATAATTGAAAATATACTTCAGCTATATTAAAATGATTATTTGAATTAAGCGAATCAAGTCTAACAATCTCCTTTAAATCAAACAATGCAGATTCTAAATAATTATTTAATTTGTTATAGTTAACTCGCTTATATAGCAAATCAATATCATTAGGATTTTCAACAATTTGTTCAGAGAGTATCTGAATCTCTGATTTCTGTTCGTCTAATTCATTAGAAATACAAGAAGGTAAAATTAAAAGTGCAATAAATGCAATTTCACGAATCATTTTATTCTTTAGTTAATACTTCCTTAATTCTTGCCTCAATTTCTAATGAAAGTTCAGGATTATCAGCAATCATTTGTTTTACAGCATCTCTTCCTTGGCCAAGCTTTGTATCCTCGTAAGAAAACCAAGAACCAGACTTTTTAACGATATCTAGTTCTGTTGCTTGATCTAATACTTCTCCCGAGCGAGAAATTCCCCTTCCAAACATTATATCAAACTCAACCTTTCTAAAAGGAGGTGCCACTTTATTTTTAACTACCTTAACTCTAGTCCTATTACCAATTACATCATCTCCATTCTTAATTGCACCAATCCTTCTAATATCTAATCTAACCGAAGAATAAAATTTTAATGCATTTCCGCCAGTAGTTGTTTCTGGATTGCCAAACATTACACCAATTTTCATTCTAATCTGATTAATAAAAATAACGGTACAATTTGTTTTATGAATAGTTGCAGTAAGTTTTCTTAAAGCTTGAGACATTAATCTAGCATGCAATCCCATTTTACTATCACCCATTTCTCCTTCAATTTCTGATCTTGGAGTAAGTGCTGCCACAGAATCTATAACTACTAAATCTAAAGCACCAGAGCTAATTAAATGATCAGCTATTTCAAGAGCTTGTTCTCCATTATCAGGCTGAGAAATATAAAGATTATCAATATCAACACCTAATTTTTCAGCATAAGAAGCATCAAAAGCATGTTCAGCATCAATAAATGCAGCAACACCCCCCTGTTTTTGCACCTCTGCAATTGCATGTATTGTTAATGTAGTTTTTCCTGAGGATTCCGGACCATATATCTCAATAACTCTACCTCTAGGGTAGCCACCTATACCCAGTGCTAAATCTAAATTTATTGAACCTGTAGGTATTGATGATATATCTTCAGCTACCCTATCTCCCAATTTCATCAAAACTCCTTTACCATATGACTTCTCTAGCTTACCAATAGTAAGCTCTAATACTTTTAATTTATCACTTTGTTGCTTATTACTCATATTATTTAATTTATTACAAAAAAGAGAAAATCTTTTTCAAAGATGAAAAAAAATAAAGCAGTTTTATTAACAAAATTTTCCTTTGTAAAATTATACTATAAATGTTTATCTATAATTGATTTTCTTCCAATTTTAAGAGTAATAAAATCATTGTTGATATTCCATCCCCTAGCAGGAGAAAATTGCCTGCCATAATAAATAATCTGAAGGTGTAACTTATTCCATAGGAATGAAGGAAATAATCTTTGCGCATCCTTTTCTGTGTTTTGAACACTTTTGCCATTTGTAAGACCCCATCTATACATTAATCTGTGAATATGTGTGTCAACAGGAAAAGCAGGTATTCCAAATGCCTGAGATATTACTACACTAGCTGTTTTATGTCCAACAGATGGAAATGATTCTAACTCCTCTAAAGTTTTAGGAACCTTACCATCAAACCTTTCAATAATCATTTTTGAAAGTCCATATATTCCTTTACTTTTCATTGGAGATAATCCACAAGGACGTATGACATCTTCAATCTGACTTATACTTAGATTAATCATGTCTTGTGGACAATCAGCAAGATTAAACAAAATAGGTGTAATTTTATTAACTCGCTCATCTGTACATTGTGCTGAAAGCAAAACAGCTATTAGTAATGTATACGGATCCTTATGATCTAGAGGTATTCTTGGATTTGGATACAAGCTTTCAAGAGAATCAATTATATATTGAACTTTTTCTTTCTTTTTCACAAAAAAATACTAGCTAAATAATGATAAAATATTCCTGTTTCTTAAGTAAGAAATTCAATTTAAAGATATTAATATCTTATCAAAAGATTTTATCTTAATTCCTTTAACTGAACTTGCATATGCAAGTATTGTATTAATTGTTTCTTGTTTAGCTTCTAAATTGGCAGTAGTATTTTTTTGTATTTCCTCAAAGAGAAAATCCTCTTGTAAAAGTATATCCTTTAATTTTATTGTAGAATTTTTGCTCATATATAGTGTTTTTAATATTCATGTCACTATCATCAACGAAACATACAATAATATATTATATTATATATTAGTTATTTTTGCGAAAGATCAATATTTCTTTCATTGGCTAACGCTCTTAAATTGATCAATGCATATCGCATTCTTCCAAGGGCAGTATTGATACTAACTCCTGTTAAATTAGATATTTCTTTAAATGACAAGTCTTCAAAATATCTCATTTTAAGTACTTGCATTTGCTCACTAGGCAAGTCATCAATAAGCATATTTAAATCAGCATGAACTTGTTTACGAATCATATTTTCATCATGTCCTCTGTTGCCATCATTTATCAAATCAAATATATTAAAATCATGACGTGGTTTAATAGTTTTTATCTTTGACTGCTTACGGAAATGATCAATAACTAAATTATGAGCAATTCGCATCATCCATGGTAAAAATTTCCCTTCTTCATTATACTTGCCTTTTTGCAAGGAATTAATGACCTTGATAAAAGTATCTTGAAAAAGATCTTCAGTTAGATCTCTATTTTTAATTTTTGACATTATAAAAGAAAAAACCTTATTCTTGTGACGCATCAACAACAATTCAAATGATGAATTATCACCATTTAAATACTTTGCTACTAATTCTTGATCGGATAAAACGCTAGTTAACATATACCTAATTTTTAGTTAATAAAAGTTAAAGTAAATGTTTCTGTATAAGCGTGTGTTTTTGGTTTATTAATGAATAATTACAATTGCAAATATAAAAAAACATTCTTACTTATACAAATTGAATTGTTTAAGTTTGCAAATAATGTCAAATATTGATGTCAAAAAAAAATAAAAAAAACTCTGATAATATTGAGATTATAGGAGCTAGTCAACATAACCTCAAAAATATCTCAATTAACATTCCAAAAAAACAACTCATTGTTATTTCAGGAGTTTCTGGAAGCGGTAAATCATCTTTGGCATTTGACACTTTATTTTCTGAGGGACAAAGAAGATATATTGAAAGTCTTTCATCATATGCCCGCCAATTTCTTGGAAAATTACAAAAACCAAAAGTAGATAAGATAAATGGGATTTGCCCAGCAATTGCTATTGCACAAAAATCTACGACTAATAATCCAAGATCAACTATTGGCACAGCAACTGAAATCTACGATTACCTGAAGTTAGTTTTTTCTAGAATAGGCAAAACCTATTCACCAATATCAAATCAGGAAGTTAAAAAACATCAAGTAAGTGATGTTGTTGACTTTATCAAAAAAGAAAAAAAAGGATCTAGTATTTTAATTCTTGCAAAACCTAAAAAAAATAAAACTGATATATTAAACACTTTGAATATTCAGGGATTTTCTAGGGTTTTTTTTGATGGGAAAATTCAAAAGATTAAAAATTTAATAGATCATAATGTTTGTGTAAAAAAGAAAGATTTATTAATTGTCATTGATAGAATAATTATTGATCATATTGATAATAATGATAGAATTAGTGATTCGGTAGAGACTGCTTTTTTTGAAGGAGATGGAGAGTGTCATATCAAAATAGATAATAACATAAAAACATTCTCAAATAAATTTGAACTTGACGGAATCATATTTGAGCAGCCATCAACTAGTTTTTTTTCTTTCAACAATCCCCATGGGGCATGTAGAGTATGTGAAGGATATGGTTCTATTTTAGGAATTGATGAGAAGAAAGTCATTACTAATAATGAATTATCTGTTTATCAAAATGTAGTAGCATGTTGGATAGGAAACAAGCTAAGTGTTTGGAAGGATCGATTTATTACGCGTTCAGCTAAATATAACTTTCCAATTCATAAGCCTTATAAATTTCTCTCATTAAAGCAAAAGGAATTGTTATGGAATGGAAAAGAAAAATGTAAAGGCATTAATCAGTTCTTTGAAAAACTTGAAAGTGATAAATATAAAATACAAAACAGAGTATTAATAGCAAGATATAGAGGTAAGACCAAGTGTAATGAATGTAAAGGAAGTAGATTAAGAAAAGAAGCTCTATATGTTAAAATAGCAGATAAAAATATTTCTGAAGTCAATAATATGAGTATTAAAAAAGCACTAAAATTTTTTAATAATATTCAACTTAATGATTTAGATAAAAAAATATCAGAAAGATTAATTTTGGAAATTAAAAATAGACTACACTACCTTAATGAAGTTGGATTAGGATACTTAACACTTAACAGAAAATCCAGTACTCTATCAGGAGGAGAATCTCAACGAATTAATCTTGCTACTTCAATTGGCAGTGCACTTGTTGGGGCTATGTATATTTTAGACGAACCTAGTATTGGTTTACATTCAAAAGATACAAAAAGACTTATTAAAATTTTAAAAGAACTAAGAGATATTGGAAATACTGTTATTATTGTAGAACATGATGAAGAAATAATTCGTGAGGCAGATCAGCTAATTGATATAGGTCCAGAAGCTGGTATTAACGGTGGAGAAATCATCTATCAAGGATCAATAAAAAATATTTTTAAAGAAAAAAGAAGTCTAACAACACAATATTTATCAAGAAAGCTAGAAATTACTATACCTAAAAGGAGAACAATACTAAAAGAAAAGATTTCAATTGAAGGAATTAATCAGCATAACATAAAAAATATTAACATTAATATTCCTATTGGAGGGTTAACTCTTATAGTAGGCATAAGTGGTTCAGGAAAGTCAACATTAGTTAAAGATGTTTTGATGAACGGAATAAATAATTATCTTGGTTTATACTCTAAAAATAATAATAATTTTAAAAGTATAAATATTAGTTGTAACAATTTAAAAAAATTAGAATTTATAAATCAAAATCCAATTGGAAAATCCTCACGATCAAATCCATCAACATACATAAAAGTTTATGATGATATTCGCAAATTATTCGCAAAACAGTTACTAGCTAAAAAAAGAAAATATACACCTGGATTTTTCTCTTTTAATGTTACAGGTGGTAGATGTGAAAAATGTCAAGGAGAAGGAGAAAACAAAATCGAAATGCAGTTTATGGCAGATGTTTATTTACAGTGTGAAGAGTGCAAAGGGAAAAAGTTCAAGCAAGAGATTTTAGAAGTGAAATTTGTTGAAAAAAACATTTCTGAAATTCTCAATTTATCAGTAGATGAAGCTATTAAGTTCTTTAAAGATAATAATGAACCAATAATAGCAAAAAGACTACAACCACTTAAAGAAGTCGGTCTTGGCTATATAAAGCTAGGACAATCTTCTAACACACTCAGTGGTGGTGAAGCTCAAAGAATTAAACTAGCACTATTCTTAAGTAAAGGAAATACAAAAGAAAAAACATTATTTATCTTTGATGAACCTACAACCGGATTACATTTTCATGACATAAATAAATTACTAAATTCATTTTATGCATTAATTGAAAAAGGACATTCAATTATTTGTATTGAACATAATTTAGATGTTATAAAATGTGCAGATTGGATTATTGAACTAGGACCAGAAGGTGGAAATAAAGGAGGAAATATTATTTTTGAAGGAAAACCAGAAAATATTATAGTGTCAAAGAAATCAATTACTGGAAAATATTTAAGAAATAAACTACTTACTTCAGAGACAAATAATTCTGTAAAATAATAGTTGCACTAACCTCATCAACTAAAGCTTTATTTCTTCTTTTTTTCTTCTTAACTCCACTTGTTAGAATTGCCTTTTTAGCAATTTTAGAAGTAAATCTTTCATCGATTTGAAAAGAGGTAATATCAGGGTACAATTTTTGTAATCTGTTTATAAAACGTTTTACAGGCAATGTCATATCTGTATTTGTTCCGTCTAAATTTTTAGGATTACCAACTACAAAACATTCAATATCTTCTTTTATTACAATATTAGAAATAAAATCATCTAGAGAATGAGTAGGAATAGTTGTGAGACCACTAGCAATAATTTGTAATGCATCAGTAATAGCAATACCTGTACGCTTTAAACCATAATCAATACCTAAAACTTTCCCCATTACTGTTTAACAATTTTATAGGTGATTTCCTCTGGCAAAACCTTTATAGTATAAGTTCCCGCAGCATATTTCTTAAGATCAAAGAAAGATGTTTTCTCTTGGTTTTCCATTATTGAAATAATTTTCCCGTTACTATCATAA
>CEVN01095845.1_pt1 | contig 55729 bp, 49 predicted proteins | sample 427041 | NCBI WGS metagenome assembly CEVN01 (sample SAMEA2623463, study PRJEB7988) | marine metagenome | biome: marine biome (ENVO:00000447); feature: surface water layer (ENVO:00002042); material: "saline water (ENVO:00002010), including plankton (ENVO:xxxxxxxx)" | depth 5 m
GAGGACTGGAATGGCAATGGAAAATGGGATGTAGGAGAATATTTTGAAGACTGGAATGGTAATGGAAAATGGGATGATGCCGAGCCTTTTGAAGATTTACGAGGAAATTTAAGGTGGGATAATGCGGAATATTTTGAGGACTGGAATGGTAATGGAAAATGGGATGTAGTAGAATATTTTGAGGATGATAATCGCAATGGAAAATGGGATGATGCCGAGTCTTTTACAGATTTGAATGAAAATGGTGAATACGATGATGCGGAGGCGTTTGAAGATTCGAATTATAATGGGAAATGGGATGGTGCGGAGTCTTTTACAGATTCGAATGAAAATGGTAAATACGATGATGCGGAGGCGTTTGAAGATTTAGGAAATGGATTATATGATAAAGGTGAGCATTTTGATGACTGCAATGGAAATTTGTCATTTGATAAGGGTGAATATTTTAAGGATATTGGCAATGGAATAAGAGATGAAAATGAGTTTTTTCTTGATCGACCAAACAAACAATGGGATAAAGAAACAGATAAAGCTGAAGGAGCTATACTTACATCTTCAGCTTTTGGATCAGTAATTAGCTGGTTTCCAGCTATATTGACAATTGTTGTTTTTCTATTCTCTTATAGTACAATGATTTCGTGGTATTACTATGGAGATAAAAGTTGGACTTATTTATTTGGAAGAAAATCTATTAGAGTGTTTCAAGGTATTTATCTTGGATGCGTTGTATTGGGTGCAATCGCATCACTTGGAAGTATTATTGATTTTTCTGATATGATGCTACTATCTGCAGCTTTCCCTAATATAATTGGTGCCATGTTCCTTTTACCAAAGCTTAAAGTAGCTCTTAATGAATATTGGAAAAAATATCAAAACAAAGAGTTTAAAGCCTATGAAACTAGTTTTATAAAAGATTTGGTAACATTTAAAAAGAAAGATAATTGATAAGTACCGCCGAATTACTTGAATTCACAAAGTCAATCTCAATTAGGGCTGGAGAGATTTTAAATAATAATTTTGGAAAGATTCACTATATAAAAGATAAGTCAAGCGCTATAGACCTATGTACCAATGCAGATATTGAATCTGAAAAATTTATTACAGAATCAATATTAAAAGAATTTCCTAATCATTCAATAATAGCAGAAGAAGGTTATGGGAAGCAAACAAATTCAGACTACAGGTGGGTTATAGATCCCTTAGATGGAACAACAAACTATACTCATAATCTTCCCATATTCTCTGTGTCAATTGGCCTCCAGTATAAAGAAGAAACTATTTTGGGGGTGGTTTATAATCCAGCTGTAGATAAGCTTTTTCATGCAATCAAAAATGAAGGTGCTTTTATGAATGATAACAAGATATCTGTATCTTCAAGTAATACTTTAAGTGAATCTGTATTGGCAACAGGTTTTCCATATACTCATGATAAATACTATGATACTAGTTTTTCTATTTTTAAAGATTTCTATGACCAGACTCAAGGACTTCGCCGACTTGGAGTTGCGTCTCTTGATTTGTGCTTTGTTGCCATGGGTAGATTTGATGGGTTTTATGAGTTTAACTTGAAGCCTTGGGATATATGCGCCGGATCAATTATAGTAAAAGAGGCGGGTGGATTGTGCACTGATTGGAACAATGCTCCTACCCCTTTTTCAGGCTCTAGAATTCTTTGTTCAAATACTACGATTCATGAACAAATGATAAAAATTTTAAATCAGAAAAAGTATGAATTATTTTATGATTTGAAGTAGTTGTGAACAATTGAGGCGTATACCTTAATTGCTGTAAATATACATTCTTCATCTACATCAAAATCAGATGTATGAATATCCTTAGAGTTTCCATCAAATGAACCTATTCGAAAGTAGGCACCTGGAATTTTCTCAAGATAATATGCAAAATCCTCACCGCCCATACTTGAAATATCAAGAATCTTAGTATTCTCCTCACCTATTGATTCAACAGATGACTTACTTATAATATCAACAAGCATTTTATCATTTACAACTCCAGGACAAGCATACTCAGACTCCCAATCTATTTTAGCCTTACTCAAGCTTGACACATTCTTAACGCTTTCAGATATTTTATGATGAAGAGTTTCTTGGAGGTCAGGATTTAAATATCTTAGGGTTCCATATAGTCTTACAGAGTCAGGAAGAACATTATGAACGCTCCCACCTTCAATTTTTCCAAAAGCTAACACAACTGGCTCTTGCTGATCTATGCTATGATTAAGAGTTTGCTCCAAAACATGGACAAGCTGAGACTGTGCCCATATTAAATCAACAGACTCATTTGGTCTCGATGTATGTCCACCCATTCCTTTTAAGGTAATTTCAATCAACTCAACGGTTGCAGCTATCGGCCCATATTTAATAGCAACGTTATTAGCGTTCATTTTCGGGTAGACATGTGACCCAAAAATATGAGAAACCCCTTCTATCGCCCCCCCATCTATCATCGCTAAAGCACCTCCAGGAGCCATTTCTTCTGCAGGTTGAAATAAAAACCTTATAGTTCCATTTACAGGCACATTATTTTCAATAAAATAAATGGCTAGTGATAAAACAATTGACATATGAACATCATGACCACACGCATGCATAACCCCCTTATTGAGGGACTTATAATCTTTATCACTTTTCTCTTCAATGGCAAGAGCGTCCATATCTGTTCTTAATGCTAAAATAGGAGTGTCTGAACTGCCAACATAATCGCAATAAAAACCTGTCTTCATAGATGGTGTCTGAACGATTTCATACCCCTTATTGATCAGTATTTTTTTCAGATAATCTGAAGTCTGCTTTTCTTCAAATCCAAGTTCAGGATGCCTATGTAACCAGCGACGAAAATCTATAATTAGCTGTTTATTATCTTCAATCCAAGTTGAGACTAAATCGGTCATATTAATCATTCAATAAATTAGAATAATAATTATTATAGGCCTTAGACAGCTTACTTCTATCAATAGAAATCAGTTCATTTATGGATAAGGTTTTATCATTAGTGACCCTACCTATTGCCTGTGTGTGGACATTTGATTTTTTAGCTTCTGTTATTACTGTAATCAAATCTTTTTCCCTAATCGTCACTATAATAACACTCTGACACTCTCCAAATAAGAGTTCATCATCTCTTAATTTACTTTCTATATTTAGCTTAGCACCTAAAAACTCATCTTTTGAATGAAGAATAGACTCTGCAATATTAACAGATAATCCTCCATCAGACATATCGTGAGCAGACTTTATAATACCCTTTTCAATTAGGTTTAGACATAAGCTTTGTACAGCCAACTCATAATCAATATCAAAATTAGCTAAAGGACCTTCAATTTTTCCATGTAATGTTTTTAAGTACTCAGAACCACCTAATGAACCACTTAGTGAGCCTAGCAACAAGATAAAGTCACCCGGCTTTTTAAATTCCATTGTCGTATGATTCTTAATATCCTCTATTTCTCCAACCATTCCAATAACTGGACTTGGATATACTGCACAATCCTTAGTCTCATTATAAAAGCTGACATTACCTCCGGTTACAGGAGTACCAAATTTCCTACAAGCATCTCCTATACCTGTAACAGCGTTCTTAAACTGCCAGTAAATCTCCGGATCATTAGGATTGCCAAAATTCAAACAATTGGTAATAGCAATCGGTTTTGCTCCAGTGCAAACAATATTTCGAGCCGATTCCATTATTGCTATCTGCCCTCCTTTGTATGGATCTAGATAAACATATTTTCCATTACAGTCTGTACTCATAGCAAGTCCTTTAGAGGTTCCTTTAATTCTAATAACACCTGCATCTCCACCAGGGCCATAAACCGTATTAGTTCTAACCGTTGAATCATATTGGTCATAAATCCAGTGTTTAGAAGCAATGTTAGGACTAGACATAAGTTTTTCTAAACTACTATTAAAATTATTTGGAACTTGAATTTCTGAAACATCTAAATTATTAACTTGCTTATAATAAGTTGGCTCATCATAAGGCATATCATATTGTGGAGCTCCTCCACCCAAAACAAGCTCTTCACTAGGTATGCAGGCCACAATTTCACCATTCTCAACTACAGTCAACTTTTGGTCACTAGTAACATGTCCAACTTCTGTACAATCCAATTCCCATTTGGAAAATATACTACATAACTCTTTTTCAAATCCTTTTTTAATAACAACTAACATTCTCTCCTGAGATTCTGACAACATAATTTCATATGCATTCATATTATTTTCTCTTCTAGGAACCTTATTTAAATCAATATAAATACCTGATTTCCCTTTAGCTGACATTTCTGAGCAAGAACAGGTAATCCCTGCAGCTCCCATATCTTGAACACCAACTAACCAATCTTTCTTACTAAGTTCTAAAGTTGCTTCAAGTAATAATTTTTCTGTAAAAGGGTCGCCTACTTGAACATTTGAACGTTGAGACTCAGTCTCTTCAGATAGCTCTTCTGATGCAAATGTTGCACCATGAATGCCATCTCTTCCGGTCTTAGATCCAACAATAAATACAGGATTACCTTCTCCTTCTGCAGTTGCACTAACTACATTATTTTTATTAACAATACCTAAAGACATCGCGTTAATTAGCGGGTTTCCTGAATACACGCTTTCAACAACAACCTCGCCTCCTACAACAGGTACACCTAAACAATTCCCGTAATCTGCTATACCTTCAACAACATGCTCCAATAGAAATCGATTTCGAGGATTATTATCTAGGTCACCAAATCTAAGAGAGTTCATAGATGCGATAGGTCTTGCACCCATAGTAAAAATATCCCGCATTATTCCTCCCACTCCAGTGGCAGCTCCTTCATAGGGCTCAACTGCGGATGGATGATTATGAGATTCAATTTTAAAGCAAACTGCCAAATCTTTTGTAAAATCTACTAAACCCGCATTTTCCTCACCTGCTCCAACTAAAAGACGGCCTCCCGATCTTGGAAATGTTTTAAGCCATTTTATAGAGCTTTTATAAGAACAGTGTTCGCTCCACATTACGGAGAAAATTCCTAGCTCAACAAAATTAGGTTTACGACCTAAAATATTTTCTATCGTAGTGTATTCGTCTGAACTGATACCGTGCTGTTTAATTATATCGTTGTCAATTTCGGGGTAATTATTCATATTCATTGTATTGTTTTTGTTAGTTATTGAATGAAATTAATTTAATTGCATTTTACACAAAAACATAAACAATATCTTGATTTTATGAATTAATATACTTTTTAATATCGATAAGGAATATTGTAGTATTGATATTGTTATGTTTTTTATGTATTTTAGTGATGTAACTCAAATATTTGTATTAGACTTTTTTTTATATTTTTTTTAGACACAACCAAAGCGTGGAGGCTTTTATGTATAAACAACTATTAATAATTACCTTGCTATCATTTTCAATTGGAAATGTTCAACTTTCATTAGGAGAATACGACTATTCAACCAACTCAGTCCCAATAAACTACACTAGTGACAGCGAAATATATGGCTTTCAATTTGCAAGTACATTGGATTCTAACGTACTATCATTAGTGGGACTGGCGGGTGGTGCAGCTGAAGATGCAGGGTTTCAAGTTTCGTCAAGCTCCAATACTGGAATTGTAATAGGATTTAGTCTGTCAGGAGCTTACTTACCTTCAGGAACACATACTTTGACAAATTTATCCTTTGAAGTTATTGATAGTAGTTTGATAACTGAAATCTGCTTGACAGATCCAGTTTTTTCTGGAATTAACGGGCTACCACTTTATACGGACCCAGGGGAATGCAGCTTATACACCCCACCACCGGTTGAATTGTCTCTTGGGGAATATAACTATTTAACCAATACCATAGACTTATACGCCTCAAGCCCTTACGACATTGCAGGTTTTCAATTTAATACTAGTTCTTTATCTCTATCTCTAGCTGGTGCATCTGGTGGTGCAGCTGAAGATGCAGGCTTCCAGGTTTCATCAAGTTCTGATACAGGAGTGGTTATTGGTTTTAGCCTAACAGGATCTTCTATTCCTGCAGGAGAAAATATTTTACTGACCACCCTATCATTTGATGTGAATTCATCTCAAGAGTCTGAAATATGCGTAACAGAAGCTATCTTTTCAGGCTTAGGTGGAGCTGGACTATATACAACCGGACCAGATTGCGCCCTATATACTCCTCCTCCAGTTGAGTTATCGCTTGGGGAAGATTTAGTTAATGGTCTGGTTCAAGTCAATCTAATTAGCCCTTATGACATTGCAGGTTTTCAATTTGATGTCAGCTCTACTCAGGTAACACTTTCATCATCTGATGGTGGCGCAGCTGAGAGTGCAGGCTTCCAGGTTTCAAATGGCGAAACGACAGTTATAGGTTTCTCTCTTACTGGCTCTGTTATTAACTCAGGTACTTATACATTAACAGAGTTAAGCTTTGAGGGTTCTGGCGAAGATACAATTTGCCTTGACAACATTATACTTTCTGGTGCCGGTGGCTCAAACCTACCTATTATAAGTTTAGGATGTCAAGAATACGACTTTAATCTTTTAGAAATAGAAATAATAGAGCCTTCTGATGACGATCTAATATCAGGCGATAATATTTTCGTTTCCATTTCAAGCATTGGACTTTCGGATGGAGATCATTTTCATGCATATTTAGATGGTGAGATGATTGGGATGTTCTATGAGGACAACTTTAACATCGCTCCTAATTCTAGTGGATACCAACTTTTAGAGGTGAAGGTTGCAAACAGCTCCCATGAGGAATACAATACTGATGGATCATATGACTCTGTAGAGATTGGCTTTGTTTTTCCTGGTGACTATAATTTAGACAGCGAAGTTAACATCCTAGATTTAGTTGCAACAACTCAGTATATCTTGTTTCAAACTGAATCAGACAGTCTTCAACTAATGGGCTCTGATTACAATGGTGACACTGAAGTCAATATTTTAGATTTAGTTGCAACAACTCAGTATATCTTGTTTGATTAAATAACTAAATAAAAAGCTGGAATATTGTTTTAATGCATGTTCCAGCTTTTTTAATTCTAATTAAAAATAGTCTTTTTTTATAAATTCTGTCTAACATTAAATATCAGAATAAATATTTTTTTTTAGTTAAAATCATCCTATAATATCAACGGTATTATATATGGATGTAAAAAAGAAAAAAGATCAGTATTATGCAGACTACTTAGGTCTTGAAAAGATTCTAGATTCCCAGAAGCCTCGTAGCGAAGAAGTCGGCTCTCCAGTTCACGATGAACTATTATTTATAATTACGCATCAAGCATATGAGCTATGGTTTAAACAAATAATTCATGAAATTGATTCAGTTATTGATATTTTCAAAGAATCTTATATTGAAGAAAGAAATTTATCAACAATTGTCAATCGTTTAAACAGGGTTTCAATGATTCAAGAACTTTTAATAGATCAGATTAAAATACTTGAAAGTATGACTCCGATGGATTTTTTAGAATTCAGAAATCTACTTAATCCCGCATCTGGCTTTCAAAGTAAGCAGTTTAGAGTTATTGAAAATAAATTAGGACTTCTTCGTGAAGATAGGCTAAAGTTTAGTAAAGAACCCTATGATTCTTTCCTTAAAAACAATGATAAGAAGGATGTTAGAGAAGCAGAAAATCAAAAATCTTTATTTTTCTATCTTGAACAATGGCTTGAAAGAACACCTTTTTTAGAAGTTGGTAGTTTCAATTTTTGGAAAGAATATAAAAGCAGCGTTAATAATATGCTCAATGAAGATGTAAATCTTATAAAAAATAATAAAAACTTGTCAAATGAAGAAATGACTAGAACATTAGCTCACTACGATAAAATACTATATAACTATAATATAATTTTTGATGATAAGGAATATGAAAAGTTGCTTAAAAAAGGTGTAAAAAAAATATCTAGAAAAGCGTGTTTATCTTCTTTATTTATTATGTTGTATAGAGACCAGCCTATTCTTGATTTGCCATATAGAATAATAACCAAATTAATAGATATTGACAATTTAATGAACAAATGGCGGTATGGACATGCAAATCTTGCTCAAAGAATGATAGGTTCAAAAATTGGTACTGGTGGGTCAGCTGGACATTCCTATTTAAGTAAAACACTGGAAAAACATAAAATATTTGATGACCTAACAAATCTATCTACCTATCTAATTCCAAGATCTTCTCTTCCAAGTCTTCCAGAAAAACTTAAAAACAAACTCGGATACTATTTTAATTATGAAGAAAAATAATTTATTAAATCAGACAGCTATTGTATGTGGAGCCTCTAAGGGTATTGGCGCAGCAACTGCAATAGAGCTTTCTAAATGTGGCGCTTCAACAATATTATTAGCTAGAAATAAAAACGATCTAAGCCAAATAATAGATCAATTAGATACTAATCAAAAGCAAACACATAGCTTTATAATTGCTGACTTCCAAAATCCAGTCTCTTTAAGAAGCGAAATCAGGTCATTTTTACAGACCTACTCTAAACCTATTGAAATTTTAATTAATAATACTGGTGGTCCAAAGCCAGGTCCTGCTATGGATGCATCTCCTGAAGATTTTATTACTGCATTTAATCAACATCTAATTTCTAATCATGTATTAGTTAATTCATTAGTTTCCTCAATGAAAAAAAATAATTATGGAAGAATAATTAATATAATTTCAACTTCTGTTAAACAGCCTATAAAAGGCTTAGGCGTATCAAATACTATCAGAGGAGCAGTTGCTAGTTGGGCAAAGACTATCTCATATGAGCTAGGAGAATTTGGGATAACAGTAAATAACGTATTACCTGGATACACTGAAACTGAACGACTTCATGAAATCTTTGAAAAGAGATCCAAAAGTACAGGCATTGATATTGAAAGTGTGATTATGGAAGCTCAAGCTCAAATACCTCTAAAAAGATTTGCCAATCCATCAGAGACTGCTAAAGCAATCTCCTTCTTAGCTTCGTCAGATGCGGGGTATATAAATGGAATAAATCTTCCTGTTGACGGAGGAAGGCTTTCTACATTATAAAAATGAAACAGATATTAAATTATATTAATGGACAATTAATTAAGCCTGAAGATGGTCACTACATTGACGTCTATAATCCTTCAAATGGCAAAATTTATGCTAAATGCCCCAATTCAAGTATTAATGACTTGGAAACGGCAATAAAATCTGCTAAAAAAGCCCAATATCAATGGGCTAATCAATCAAATGAATATAGAAGAGATTTATTGTTTATCATAGCTAATGAAATTGAAAAAAATAAAGAGAAATTTGCGATTGCTGAAACGATTGATAATGGAAAACCTATAAGTGATAGCATGTCAATTGATATTCCAAGAGCAATTAACAATTTAAAGTTTTATGGCTCTGCAGTAATTAATCATTCTTCACAGTCCCATTCCCTACATAATAACGCTGTTAACTACACTCTAAGAGATCCTTTAGGTATTGTTGCATGTATATCACCATGGAATTATCCTCTTCACTTGTTAACATGGAAAATTGCTCCAGCATTGGCAATTGGTAACTGTGTAATAGCAAAACCTTCAGAGGTAACTCCTATGACATCTTATCTTTTTGCAAAAATTTGTATCAAGGCTGGACTTCCAAAAGGAGTTTTGAGTATAATTCATGGAACTGGGGATAATATTGGAGATAAAATAGTAAAACACCCTGATGTTAAAGCTATATCATTCACTGGAGGAACAAAAACAGGTAGAATTATTAATACAGCAGCTTCTAGTCAACTAAAAAAAGTTTCTTTGGAGCTAGGAGGAAAAAATCCAACTATAATATTCGATGATTGTGATTATGATAAGATGCTAAAAACTACAATTCGCTCATCGTTTGGCAATCAGGGACAAATTTGCTTGTGCGGTGAGAGAATTTTTATACAATCATCATTATATAATCGCTTCAAAGAAGATTTTGTCAAAGAAACTAAAAAACTAAAAATTGATAACCCCTTATCTAAAACGACTAATCAAGGCGCTATAGTATCTCATGAACATTATAATAAAATACTTTCATATTTAAAATCTGCTAAAGAAAGTGGAGCTATTTTTTTGACCGGAGGAAAATCTAAAAAACTCAAAGATGAGCATACGAATGGATGGTATATTGAGCCAACAATCATTGAAAATCTAAACAGAAAATCACAATGCTATACTGAAGAAGCTTTCGGCCCAGTAACTTCAATACATAAATTTGAAACAAAAGAAGATGTCATTGAACTTGCAAATGAAACAACCTACGGACTAGCTGCATCAATCTGGACTACAGATCTTTCAACAGCTCATTATGTAGCAAAATCAATTGATTTTGGAATAGTTTGGGTTAATTCATGGAATCTAAGAGATCTAAGGACTCCATTTGGTGGAATGAAAGACTCTGGCCTTGGACGTGAGGGTGGTGACGAATCATTGACATTTTTTTCCGAACCTAAAAATATTTGCATTAATTATGAATAGAAATGATATAAATACTAAAAAAGCACCAAAACCAGTTGGCTCGTATCCCCATTCAAAAAAAGTTGGAGACTTTTTATTCTTATCTGGAATAGGGTCAAGAAACCCGAAAAACGATACTGTGCCTGATAATTTTGAAAGCGAATGTCATTCTGTATTTAAAAATATTAGAACTGTAATTGAGGAATCTCATGCTAAATGGGAAAACCTTATTGATATCACAGTATTTCTTACAAATATGAAAAAAGATTTTGAAACATTTAACTCTATTTATAATCAGTATTTTAGTGACAACCAGCCTTGCAGAACAACTATTGAAATAAAATCATTACCCACGCCAATATCAATAGAGTTAAAATGTATTGTTTATTTAGGTGAAATCTAAATGAGAATACCAATAAATTTTAAAAAATGGATTGATGATAACAGACACCTTCTAAAGCCTCCTGTTTGTAATAAAGTCGTTTGGGAAGATTCAGATTTCATTATAATGGTTGTTGGTGGCCCAAACTCTAGAAAAGACTATCATGTTGATGTTGAAGAGGAATTTTTCTATCAGATCGAAGGTAGTATGACATTGAAAATTATCGACCAAAATAAGAAAAAAGATATTAATATAAACGAAGGAGAAATATACCTTCTGCCGGCGAATGTCCCCCACTCACCACAAAGAAGTAAAAATAGTGTTGGGCTTGTAGTTGAAAAAACCAGAAAACCCACTGACCTAGATGGTTTTCAATGGTATTGCGATAATTGTGATAATTTGATATATGAAAAATTTTCTCAAGTATCTGACATAGTAAATCAGCTTCCAATTATATTTGATGAATTTTGGAATAACTTAAATAATCGTACTTGTAAAAAATGTAATCAAATTTTGGAGAAGTAAAGTTGCGAATTGATGTACATACTCATATAATACCTGAAAAAATACCTGATTTTTCAAAAAAGTTTGGTTATGAAGGTTTTGTATCCTTAGCAAACAAAAAGGCTAAATCTGCGGACATGATGGTGTTTGGAGAAAAATTTCGAGCAATCAGTTGTAATTGTTGGTCTGCCCAATCACGACTTCCAGATATGACATCAAATTCAATAGATATCCAAGTTTTATCACCAATTCCAGTAATGTTTTGCTATTGGGCTAAACCTAAGGATGCTTTACAAGTTTCACAATTTTTAAATGATTTTATTGCTCGTAAATGTGTTGATAGACCAAAGAACTTTGTAGGTCTAGGGACTGTCCCAATGCAAAATACTGACCTTGCAATCTCAGAATTAGAAAGATGTAAAGAAATTGGATTAAAAGGAGTTGAAATTGGGACAAATATAAATAATCAAAACTTAAACCACCCAATTCTACATCCATTCTTTGAAGCTGCACAAGAATTAAGTATGGCTATTTTTGTTCATCCTTGGCAAATGATGGGAATGTCCGATATGAATCAATATTGGCTCCCATGGCTAGTTGGAATGCCCGCTGAAACATCTAGGGCTATCTGTAGTATGATTTTTGGTGGTATTTTTGAGAAGTTTCCTAAATTACGAGTAACGTTTGCTCATGGTGGAGGCTCATTCCCTTACACTCTTGGTCGTATTGAAAAAGGTTTCTTAGAACGTCCTGATTTATGCGCACTCGATAGCAAAATTAATCCTAAAGATGTGATTGGAAAGTTTTATGTAGATTCTTTAGTTCATAGTTCAGAAGCCCTTTCTTTCTTGATTAAAACTATGGGGACTAACTCAATAATGCTTGGAAGTGATTACCCGTTTCCATTAGGTGAAGAAAGTCCAGGTGATTTAATTGACTCAAATAAAAAAATAAATAAAATTGATAAAGAAAAAATGTTTTATAAAAATGCTCAAAAATGGTTAAACATATGAATAATTCTCTTGAATATGCTGAATTATTAGATGAGCAAGATAATTTAAAGCATTTACGTTCTTTATTTCATTTTCCTCAATATAATTCTAAAAAAAGTACATACTTCTGCGGTCACTCTTTAGGTCTTCAACCAAAAGAAACAGAAAGTTTTGTATCGCAAGAACTCAAAGATTGGAAAGATATGGGTGTTTTAGGACATTTTGATGCTAAGAATCCTTGGTACTACTACCATGAATATTTAAATAAACAACTATCAGAACTTATAGGAGGACTCAGTGAAGAAGTTGTTTGTATGAACTCATTAACTGTCAACCTTCATTTACTTTTAACTTCTTTTTATAGACCTAATTCTGAAAAATATAAAATAGTAATTGATACACCATGTTTTCCTTCAGATAGGTATGCCATAAATTCTCATATAAAATTACACGGACTACAATTAGAGGATTCGCTAATTGAATTAGCGCCCGAACCTAATCAATTAACTTTAAATGAAGATTTAATTGTAGAAGAGATAACGAAGAATGCCGATCAAATAGCGCTAGTATTGATAAGTCCAGTAAATTACTTCACAGGTCAATACTATGACATTGAAAGAATATCCAAAGTTGCTAAAGATAATAATTGCGTAATTGGACTAGATTTAGCTCACACTATTGGCAATGTTAAAGTCTTTCTCCATGATTGGGAAATAGACTTTGCAGTTTGGTGTAGCTACAAATATTTGAATGGTGGTCCTGGTGCACCAGGAGGTGCTTTTATTCATTCAAAGCATTTAAAAAATGAAGATTTAAATAGATTAGAGGGCTGGTGGGGCAATGATAGCAAAACCAGATTTAATATGTTAAATGAATTCAACCCTTCAAATACAGCCGAATCGTGGCAACTTAGTAACCCTCCAATATTATCTATGGCAGCACTTTTGTGCTCATTAAACATTTTCAGAAGTGTTGGGATGAATGATTTAGTCGCTAAAAGTATAAAAATGACATCTTATTTGTATTCTCTTCTAGAAAAAGCAGAAAATCTATCGATAATAACCCCTAGAAAAACAGAGCATAGAGGGGCACAATTATCGATTAAAATAGAAAATTTTAATCCAAATATATATACAAAACTTATAGAAAATGGTTTTATATGTGACCTTAGAAAACCTGATGTATTAAGAATTGCTCCTGTTCCACTATATAATAGCTTTGAAGAGATTTACCATTTTTCGAATTTTCTTAAATCATTAATAAATGAATAAAAATGTAACAATTGTTGGTTCTGGTCTAGCTGGTCCTCTTCTAGGTATACTTCTTGCTCAAAAATATAATATTAGGAGCAATATGTATGAAAGAAATCAAGATTTTAGAAAAACTAATAAGTATTCTGGTAGATCTATAAATCTAGCTTTATCAGAACGAGGGATAAATGCTTTAAGAGAGGCAAGAATTTACGACTCTAAATTTAAAAAATCACTCATTCCAATGTTTGGAAGAATGATACATGACATTGATGGGAAACAATCATTTCAACCATATGGGAATAAAAAATCACATTATATCAATTCTGTATCAAGGTCAGAGATTAATAGATTGTTATTAGATAAAGCTGAAAGCACACAAAAAATATCCATAAAATTCTCAAGCAAGTGTTCAGGAATTGATTTTTCAAATAATAAGATAATGATAAATGAAACAACCCAAGTCTATAATGGTCCTGTTTTTGGTGCTGATGGATATAAATCAGCTATTGCTCAAAAGATTAGTAATCATATCAAGTTAACCGATATATCTCATTCTTATAAAGAATTAACTATACAATCTAAAAATAATGACTTTCAATTGGATCCTAACTCTCTTCATATATGGCCAAGAAGAAATATGATGTTAATTGCATTACCAAATAACGATAAAACTTTCACCTGTACCTTATTTATGAAAACAAAAGGTAAAAATAGTTTTGAGTCTTTTACTGACAATGATAAGATTATTAATTTTTTTGAGAAAAATTTTATCGACATTATCGATTTAATTCCAAATATATGCGAATATATATCTAAAAATCCCCTAGGTAGACTTATTACCATAGATGTAGATAAATGGTACTATAAAGACCAGGCTTGCTTAATTGGAGATTCTGCACATGCAATAGTTCCTTTTTATGGCCAGGGAATGAATGCTTCACTTGAAGATTGCGTAAAATTATGTAAATTGATTGACGATGCTGATAATTGGGAGTCTGTATTTTATGCTTTTAATCAAACTCGTAAATTAGATGCTGATGCAATCTCTAATCTAGCACTTAAAAACTACGTAACTATGAGAGATTCAGTATTGGATAAAGATCATATATTAAAAAATGAACTTTCATTAAAATTGATGGATTTATATCCTAATTACTTTATACCTGAGTACACAATGGTTTCATTCACTAATATACCTTATTCTATTGTACAGAAAAGAAGTAAAATTCAAGAAAAGATTCTAAACGATATTGTTAAGAAAAAGTATTCCCCATATGAACTTCAAAAAGAAGCTGTTGAAAAATTAATTAAGTCAAACCTATCGAGACTAGATTATGCCTAATCTATCAACCATTAATATTGATGATAATAATTATAAAATCGATTTAAATAATCCTATCGATATATCTATTCCAATATCCTCAAAATACAATCCTTCTTTCTATGATGACAACCCATTAAGGATTGAATATTTTGAAAGTAAAAACAAAGTTTGGAGTACAGCTCATAAAGCCTCATGTAATATTCCTATATTACATTTAAATATCCATTGTGGGGCAACACACACAGAATGTAGGTCACACATAACTAATGAAGATCTAACAGTTCCCCAATGCTTAAAAAATTCGTTTAGCAAGGCTTATTTAATTACTTTAGAACCTAAAGAAAATACAAGTGATACTTATCATCATAAGATATCAAAAAATGATTTTTTAATTACAAAAGAAATGCTAATTGATAAATTATCTAATATTGGGAAAAAAACCTTAAACTCTTTAATTATAAGAACTCAGCCAAATACCAGCTCATTAACTAATACAAATTATAATTTGATTAAAAATGCTTTTTTTTCTAATGAAGCTATTAAATATATTACTAAGATAGGTGTCAAAAATTTGATTGTAGACATTCCATCAATTGATAAATACGATGATGGAGGAAAATTGGGCAATCACAGAATATTTTGGGAGATAGATTCAGAAAGGCCAAATAATAATACTATTACAGAACTTGCTTATATTAATAATGAAATTGAGGATGGAGACTATATAATTTCATTGAATATTCTCAATATTGAATTAGATACATCCCCTAGTAGACCTCTAATGTATAAAATATTAAAATAGAGTCAATTCAATTGATTCATCATCTATTCTTTTCTCATTGTTTTCTTTTGTTTCAATGCTTGGTTCTGCTTTTGAATCAATTAGTTTAAACCCACTTAATCTAACATAGCCAATAATCTTATTTCCTATGGCTTTCCAATTTTTAATACCCACAAAATTATCTATATCAATCTTCTTTACTTTCTTTTCCCCTTTTTTTGTAATGTAGTTGAATTGGAAATAGCAATTACTTCCAGATGTTCCAAGCATTATTTTTGAATTTGGCACATCTTGAACTAGTGAGAATTTTTTTTCAGTTGTAGAAGTTTCAATAATAAACCTTTTAATATAAAATTCTCTAGATTGTGCATTCTTATATAGTACTGAGCAAATCTTATTAGGTTCATATTTTTCAATAAAAATAATTTCTTTCATACTATACCTTTTTGAAAAATCAATTGGATTCAATTCATACGTTCCATCTACATATAGAACAAGTATTAACTCATCAGTATTAAAAGAACCTAAAAAATCTCCCTGGCCGTCAAGATTTATTTTTCCAATAGTCATATCTATCCAAATTTTTCTACCTCCAAGTGTTGACTCACCAATTTCCTTATGGTATACTCTAAATATTGGATACTTTGTAACTAAATTTCCTTTGGATGTTCTGTTTTTAATTCCTAAGTCAGCAAAATCATATTCAAATAATTTTTTTCTTGCATTTGATTTAGAATGAATTTTTATATCTACCTTTTCTGATTCACTATTTGGATTGTTGCTGAAATAATGGATTTTTGATTTTTCATTTCCTGTGGTAAGATCATACTCTTTATCTTTAATCATACTGGTAACATTAAATCTTTTTGCATAAGAATAGCCTGTTTTACCATCTTTATATATAACATTGTAAACCCTATGCTTATCTTGCTTTTTCCAAATAGATACATCTAGAATATCTTTTCCAACATATTTTTTATTATTTATATTAGTAATCAAATACTTTCCATCTGAATGAAAAACTATTGCCAAATCAATATCTGAGCATTCAGAAACAAAATCACCATCTTTAATACTATGTCCAATAAAACCTTCAGCTTTGTTGACATAAAGTTTTTTATTTGATATCGCCACATTACTAGCTTTAACTTTATCAAATGTTACTACTTTTGTTTTTCTAGGATATAATTCAGAATATTTCTTTAAAATCATATCATAATAACGAATAACATATTCTTTCAAGTGCTTAAGATTATTTTCTACCTCATTAATGTTTTCTTCTAAAAGAGTAATGTTTTTATTATGTTTTTGCTTATCAAACTTTGTAATCTTTTTTATTTTAATTTCTGTAAGCTTTGTTATATCTTCATCTGAAATGCTTCTTTTTAGACTTGAAACATGTGGCGTAATTTTTTTACGTATTGTCGATATAATAGAATCCCAATTTTCGCAACTCTCTATATCTAGATATATTTTTTTATTAATAAAAATTCTTTCCAGGTGCAACATGTGCCACTTCTGATTTAATCTCTCATACTCAAGCTCTAATTCTTTTTTAAAAACAGAAACTGCATAGTCTACAGAATCTCTAAGTAAGTCCTTAACATTTAAGAATTCTGGCTTATTCTGTTTTATAACGCAACAATTTGGTGAAATAGATGTCTCACAATTAGTAAATGCATATAAAGCATCAACTGCTACATTAGGTGATATTCCTTTTGATAAGGAAATGTTTATCTGAATTTTTTCAGCTGAATTATCTTCAATTTTTTTTATTTTGATTTTACCTGTATCATTAGCTTTTAGAATTGAGTCAATTAAAGATGATGTGGTGACACCATAAGGCACGCTTGAGATTAATAGATTTGTTTTATCTAAAATCTCTATTTTGGCTCTAACCCTAACCTTCCCACCTCTCTTTCCTGACTTGTAATCTGCAACATCAATCAGTCCTCCACCACTGAAATCTGGGTATAATGAAAAAGGCTTATCTCTTAAGTATGCTATACAACCCTTAATAACCTCATTAAAGTTATGTGGAAGTATTTTTGTCGATAAACCTACAGCTATCCCCTCTGCACCGTTTATTAAAAGTAATGGTATTTTAACTGGTAAAGTAATTGGTTCATTATTTCTTCCATCGTATGATTTTTGAAACTCTGTAATATCATTACTAAAAACTGTATCAATTGATAAATCTGAAAGTTTTGATTCTATATATCTTGGAGCTGCAGCCTTATCTCCCGTTATAACATCTCCCCAGTTTCCCTGTGTTTCAATCAATAGTTTTTTTTGGCCTAAATTAACAAGAGAGTCTCCTATAGCAGCATCACCATGCGGATGATATTTCATTGTATTTCCAATCACATTAGCAACTTTGTGAAATCTACCATCATGCATTTCATACATAGAATGTAAGATTCTTCTTTGAACAGGCTTTAATCCGTCCTCAACTTTAGGTATTGCTCTCTCTAGGATTACGTATGAAGCATAATCTATGAACCAGCTTTTATATAATGACTTTATATTATTTTTAGTACTTTCATTCATTACAAAGACTCTTCAACATATAAATTATCAATTATAAAACTCTGTCTATCAGGAGTATTACGCCCCATATAATAAGATAAAGTCTCATCTATATTTGAATCAGATTTTAATACAATGGGGTCTAACATAATATCTTCATTAATAAAATTTGCAAATTCAGATGGTGATATTTCCCCTAAACCTTTAAATCGTGTTATTTCAGATGACCGACCTAATTTATCTAGAGCAATATTTTTTTCGTTTTCGCTATAGCAATATATAGTTTCTTTTTTATTTCTAACTCTAAATAATGGTGTCTCAAGTATGTATAAGTGTCCATTTCTTACAATATCAGGAAAAAATTGTAAGAAAAAAGTTAATAATAACAATCTTATATGCATACCATCTACATCTGCATCTGTGGCAATTACAACATTGTTATATCTTAGTCCTTCAATTCCATCTTCAATATTAAGCGCATGCTGTAATAAGTTAAACTCTTCATTTTCGTAAACTATTTTCTTTCTTAAACCAAAAGAATTTAAGGGTTTACCCCTCAAACTAAATACAGCCTGGTAACTAACATCTCTTGATTTAGTAATTGAACCACTAGCAGAGTCTCCCTCTGTAATAAATAAGGTAGATTTTGATAGTAAATCTAAATCTTTTCCTTTATCATTTAGATGAATTTTACAATCTCTTAACTTTTTATTAAAAAGATTGGCTTTTTTTGCCCTCTTATTTGCCAATTTACGAATACCAGCCATGTCCTTTCTTTCTTTTTCAGATTGTAAAATTCGTTCTAAAAGGGAATCGGCCATTTCTTTGTTTTTATGTAAATAGTTATCAAATTCAGTTTTAAACAAATCAATAAACTTCGATCTTATAGTATCTCCATTAGGATACATATCAGTAGACCCTAACTTAGTCTTTGTTTGAGATTCAAAAACCGGCTCCTGAATTTTTACACTTATAGCTGCAATAATTGCAGAGCGAATATCTAGGGGATCAAAATCTTTTTTATAAAAATCCCTAACACTTCTAACAATAGACTCTTTAAAAGCAGTTAAATGAGTACCACCCTGAGTGGTATGTTGACCATTAACAAAGCTATAATACTCTTCACCATAACTCGAACCATGAGTAAAAGCTATTTCAATATCTTCTTTTTTAAGGTGAACAATTGGATACTTAGTTTTCTCTAAATCACTATTCTTTTCTAATAAATCCAGTAATCCGTTCTTAGAGTGGTAATTTTTATTATTAAATTTTAGAGTTAATCCTGAATTCAGATAAGCATAATTCCATATTTTATCATCTAAATGATCAGGGATATATTTGAAGTTTTTAAAAATTTCTTTATCTGGAGTAAACCTTATTAAAGTCCCATTTCTTTCTTCAGTTTTAACAATTTCAATATCTTCTTTAATAGTACCCTTTGAAAAAATTGCCTCCTTAACTTCACCATCTCTAAACGATGAAACAGAGAAGAAATCTGATAATGCATTAACAGCTTTTGTACCGACACCATTTAAACCAACAGATTTTTTAAATGCTTCAGAATCATATTTCCCACCTGTATTTATTTTAGATACGCAATCTAAAACTTTACCTAATGGAATACCTCTGCCATAATCCCTAACTAAAACTGAGTCCTCTTCAACTTTTATGTGTATTTTATTTCCAAAGCCCATAACATATTCATCAATACAATTGTCAATAATCTCTTTAATCAAGACATATATACCATCATCAGGATTCTTACCATTACCTAATTTACCTATGTACATACCAGGTCTTAATCTAATATGCTCTCGCCAATCTAGCGACTTTATGGAAGACTCATCATATTTAGGCACTAATCACCTCCAAAAAAATTAAAATTAAAACCAAAATAAAAGGTTAGATAATCTGCATTAATGGCTTTCGATAATTTATTAACTGCAATGGATAAATCTCCATTATCTCCATATTCCTGTTCTTCATACTGGTATTCTGGTCTAAATGTTGGAATTATATTATATTGAATGCCAAAATCTATCCCCCAATCATTAGAAGGATTAAAATTAGTCCCAATTTCTAATAACATGCCAAAATATGTTCTTAAGTCCAGATTTTCTGTATATGAAGAAGGTTCACAGTCATAATCATCCTGATCATCCAAGCTATCTATAAATTGCCAGAAAACACATTCAACAATAGATGAGCCATCGTTATTAGCAAACTCAGCTTTTATGGTTTCAGAGAAAAAAAACAAACCTGCCTTTGCACCTACATATGGCCTAAATGCGCCTCTTTTTGTTGGTGACATAAGTCTTGGACCAACCAGTATTCCAAATGATTGCTCAGAATGCGTATATTCAATAGGAACACTAAAATTTTGAGTCTGAACATAATCAGTCCAATAATCATTCCTAAACTTCAAATATTGAATAGAAAGGTCATATTTTATATGAGGAAACAAATCATCAGGTTTAGAAAAAGTAGCTCTAATTGAATACCCAGGATCATTGTACTTATCATATTGCCCCTGTGGATTCTGATAACCAAAATCTATCTCAAAACTATTAAAAGAAAGAATAGTTGATATGAAAATTAATAATATATATTTTTGCTTCATTATATTTCTAACTTAGTATATTGATTTTTGTACACCGAGCTAAGCTTTTATTTATCAACAATCCCATATTTAACAATTGAATCATAAAATTCTAAATAATTTTTTTCCTGGTTAGTGTTGAAATAATCTCTTTCTAGTTCCATAAGTTTATTATACCCAATGTACTTTCTTGATAAATATCCAAAATAATTGCTTTCTAATTTATTAATTAAATTTAATATCTCAATATCATGTAAAAAAGTATTCTCCTTTAAAAATTTTTCCATATCTGTAGCTTCAAGAGTATTTACGTGATAATCTATATCCAAAATACATTTAAGTATATCTTTAACTAAGTTTCTTTGATGCATTATTTTATGCTCTTTTATTGCGAGTTTACTGGTTTTTACAAACAATCTTTCAGCATACCTCATATAACCAGCAACCATACTAATATTAGGAAAGTTTTTTATAACAGGTCCTAAGCGATTCCATTCATTATTTGAATTTATATCTAAATACTTTTCACCTTCATCCCAAATACCATTATTATTTGAATCTGTAAATGGTTCATTAGTTGAATAAAAGACATACAAATATCCAGGATATATATTATGAGCATTTAAAAGGTCAATATTAATTTTATTATATTTAGTCTGCTGACTTGAAACTTTAGGAAGATTTACTTGCAATTTACCTTTGAGATTAACTGGAACTACAACATCCATCTCTTCTGTGATAAAAGAAAAATCTCCAAAGTCTTCGTAATAATTGAATTTTAGCAAATTAAATTTTGAAAAAATATTCTTTTTGTAAGATTCCTCAACATATGTTAAATCTATTACTTTATTTTTTTCTTCAATGTCGTTTATTACATACTTAATAACATTTAAGGTATCTTCATAAAACGCCCAAACTGGTTCATCTTCATATTTCAAATAAATAGGTAAGCAATTATTGAACAACTTTATCTGTTCTGTTTTTAAATTATTGACTGCTTTTTTGTAAATTAAATTAATATCAATGTCCAATTCAGTCATAACCCCAAATGAATCATTGTTAATAGTATAACTTTTATCAAATTGACTTGAATCAGCCTTAGCTCCAGATAATTCTTTTTTATACTTTTTTAATCTCAAAACTGTATCTTTTGACTTTGAAATCAAATTTCTTTGTAAAATATTTTCATAATCTAAATTTTTATCAATATTGTTTAGTAAATCAATAACTGAGTCAATTTTTTTGATAGATTGTATATAGTCTTTGTCTGATATAAAAAATAAATTTGTAAGGGAATTATCGAGAATTTTACTAATACTATCTAATCTTAAGCTTATGTAGAGTATTTTATTTTTCATAGGAATGTAATTGTAGCTTAAAAGGTAGCGTAACCCCTGTTCTATTTGCATTATTTCAAATAAAGGAGTCCATTGTGCTGCATTAACATTTTCGCTTTGAAACAATAGCCTAGTCATAAATTTTTCAAGTCTTCGATATTCACGCTCCTTATTTTTACTCATTTTTTTGTAATTGATCTGTGTTAGTTCAAAGTAAAATCTATTTAAATCCAATAGATATTGTTCGCTACTTTTAAAATTATTGATTTTAAATTTGTCATTATAAGCACCTAGATTCACCTTTGTAGCTTCAACTGGGTTATTTTTATAATACCACTTCACAAAAGCGTTTGATAGATTGTCAAAAGAGGTTTCTGATTTAACAGAGTTTTGACATCCGTAAAATAAAAGCACAAATATTAAAAAAATATATCTCATTATTTTAATCTTAAATTACCTTTCCAATTCATTTTATTTCTTAATGTTTGATAATAATCATGGTCATTAAATTTTACAATCTTTGAAGAATATTTTGATTTATTAACTATAATCCTTGATTCTAGAGAAATAGATTCCTGTAGTTGTCCATCGATATTTAAGGATAAAGTATTACGTTTTGTCTCTTGCTCAAAAGATATACATATACGTTCATTAGATGGAACAATTAATGGACGCATTGAAAGAGTGTGTGGGCATATAGGTGTTACAATAATTAAGTCAAGCTGAGGGGCAACAATAGGTCCTCCAGCTGATAGTGAATAGGCAGTTGAACCTGTGGGCGTTGAAAAGATCAGACCATCAGATTCATATGTATTTACATATTTATCGCTAATTGAAACATTAATTTTTATTGTTCTTCCAATTTCTCCTCTATTAACAACAACTTCATTAACACTATAAAATTGATGTATCTCATTTTCAACATGAGCCTCAATCAGCATACGATTCTCAACATAATAATTACCATTTAAAATGTCATCTAATCGTTTTTTATATGAATCTTTATTGCATTCTGCTAAAAAACCTAATCCACCAATATGTAAACCTAGAACAGGCAAATCAGATTTAATTAATTTTCTTAGGGATGAAATAATGGTACCATCTCCACCAATAGATATAACTACATCAGATTTCATTTCAAAAAAATCATAATCAACAATTAGATCAGAACGAATGATTTTTTGTTTATCCAATCCTTTGTTATTTAAAAGATAAATTTCTACATCTTTTTTATTAGATAAAAAGTCACATAAATCGTTGAAAATTTGATAAAACTCTGTTTTATTAAAGTTGCCAAGTACACCAAAGACCATTTTAAGTTAATTCCTTATTATTTTCTGATATAATTGTATTAATCTTATTTTTATATTCTTCTATTTTTTTTTCACAACTTTCAGAAAGCTTTATACCCTCCTCAAATAAATTAATCATCTTTTCAATATTATGTTCTGTAGATTCAATTTCAGATACAATATTTTTTAATTTTTCAAATTCAACTTCAAACGAATCACTTGTTTTTTTTGTATTTTTTTTCAATTACTCTTGCTCCTATTTTTCCATCATTAAGTTTTATTAAAATCTGATCTCTTAGTTTAACATTATTTATTGAAGAAACAATGCCTCCTTTGCTATTAGATAATAAAGCAAAACCTTTATTAAGTATATTATTCAAATCATTATTAAGTATTCTTTTTTTATTAGATTTTATTTCATTTTCTAAAAAGGAAAGTCTATTTTTCAAATTATAATTCATCATGCGGTCTAAATATTTTTTATTATCTAAAATCCTATCAATAAGTAGTAATAAATTATCAAGTTTTAAGTGATTATTCATGTTTTTAACCTGATATAAACAACTTTCAAGTCTATCATTTAGAATAGATGTAATTCTATCAGTAAGATTTTTCATATTAATTTGGATATCCTCAGTTGATTGTGAGATAATTTCAGCAGCTACAGATGGAGTAGATGCTCTGACATCTGAAACAAAATCAGCAATAGTAAAATCAGTTTCATGACCTATTGCTGTTACAATTGGAATATCTGATAAGGCAATATTTCTAGCTACTTTCTCACTGTTGAAGCAATTCAAATCCTCAAAACTACCACCACCTCTAGCTATAATTATTAAATCGACCATATTCTTTTTATTAAAATAGTTTATTGCATCTACGATATCTATATCTGCATCATTACCTTGGACTCTTGTTGGCTTTATATGGAGAAAAATATGAGGAGACCTTCTTTTAAACACATTTTTCATATCATGAATAACTGCTCCTTCCAATGATGACACAATCCCTACATCAAAGGGAAAAGCAGGCAATCTTTTTTTATGAAAATCATTAAATAAACCTTCTTTTTCTAACTTTTTTTTAAGGAAAATATAATTTTCCCATAAGCTACCAAGATCATTTCTCTTAAATGATTTTATTATAAATTGGAATCTACCTTTGGGTGCATAAATAGAAAGGTAGCCAACAAATGTATAATCATATCCTACTTCTAATTTTGAAATATTGGAAACATCTGGATAAACAACACAGTTAATTTCACTATTTTTATCTTTTAATGTTATATAGATGAATCCCGATGGGTATTTTTTAAGTGAAGAAATTTCACCTTTGACAAGGATACTCGAAGACTTTTTCTCTAAATAAGATTTTGCTAAATTATTTAATTGAGATACAGAGTATGCAATTGAATTATTTATATTCAATTATAATCTATTTATTCTTTTTTTTATGTCTATTAGCTCTTAAACGCTTTTTTCTCTTATGAGTGTTCATTTTCGTGCGTTTTCTTTTTTTACCGCAAGGCATATATTATTTCTCCCATAATTAGAATCCTCTTAATATTGAATTATTAACAGACTCTTTTAATAATTTTGAAACTTTAAATGATGGAATATATCTATGATTTAATTTGACAATTTCATTAGTAGAAGGATTTCTTGCATCTCTAGCTTTACGTTCTTTTACAAGAAAGCTACCAAAGCCTCTCAAATCAACACGCTCGCCCCTCTTAAGTGATTCAGATATGGAGCTAATAACACCTTCTAAAACAGCTTCTGTTTCGACTTTTGAAAGGCCTGTGCTCGCTGAAACATCATTTATTATATCTAATCTTGTCATACTAAACCTCTATATTATTAAGGCTTTTAATATAATACAAACTATCCAAATCTTCTATTTTTAATTTTTTACCCATATTATTAACTTCTGCCCCATTATAATTCTATCATTTCTTAATCCATTTGATTTTTTAATTTTTTTAATAGATGTTTTATACTTCTCTGCAATTTCGCTTAATGTATCTCCTCTTCTAACAGTATAGTATATTTTTCTAGATGACAATTCTACAGATTTTTTATATTGATCATATCCAGATGTTGGAATTTTAAGAATCTGATTCGGACGAATTATAGATTTTTCAGATAAATTGTTAACTGCAAGAATATGATTTTTCTTAACTTTGTATTTTCTTGCTATCAACCACACACTCTCTCCTGGCCTTACTTTATGCTCAACAAAAATTATCTCATTTAAATTTGGAGCCTCAACTAATTTTAGAAGAGAGTCAAATTCTGGAGAAATATTAACGGGTAAACGTAAAGTATAAGTCTCACCTTTTTCTAATGGAGGAATTAAAGCTACATCTTTTTCCAATTCTGGGTTGTATTGTTGCAATGTTTTTAAAGATACATTGGCACATTTTGCAATTGATTCAAGTTTAACACTTTTATCTATATCCTTTTCAATCCATTCAAAATCAGGTTCACTATTTATTGTAAAACCATATTTTTCTGGATTAGTAGCAATTATAATAGTAGCCATTACATTTGGAACATAATTTTTTGTTTCTGATGGCAATGAGTATAAGTCCCAATAATTTTTACTTCCATTCCTTTTTATAGCCCTATGAACTCTTGTGCTTCCGCAATTATATGCAGCTAAGGCTAGATACCAATCATCAAATTCTAAATACAAATCTTTAAAGTATTTTGTTGCAGCATAAGTTGATTTTATATAGTCTCTTCTTTCATCAAGCCAATATGTTTTATTTAAGCCATATGCTTTTCCTGTAGATTTTATAAATTGCCATAATCCAGATGCATATGCATAGGAATAAGCATTTGGATTTAATCCACTTTCAATAACAGAGACATAAAATATTTCTGGTGGTATATCTTGCTCTTCTAGTATTGGCAATATAAGTTTTTTATACTTATCCATCCTATTTAGCCATTTTGTCATACTTTTCCTACCATCTTTTTGAAAGAATTTTATAATACTTGCAACTTTTCTATTATAGGTAATTGGAATATGACCTTGAATGACTTCAATTGATTCGTCAACGTATTCCAAATCTTCAAGGGTTTGGCTATAAATATACTTATCGAGTCTATCTCTAAGAAGACTTACTGATAGCTCTTCAATATTGCTAAGGGTATTGCTTTCATTTTCATAGTAGTCAATTGAAGTAGATAATAATCTATTCATTTCAAGAGATTGAAACTGATCGCTGGTTTTCATGGCATTTAAATACGATAATGATTCAAATAATGATTCAAAACGATACATAGCCTCAATAGAGTCACCTGTTCTATCAGCAATTATAGACTCTGCCAATAAAAGTTTAGATTCATATAATTGAGCTTCAAATAAATCCTCAACTTCTAATGAGTCAGAGCTTAGTATAAAATCCTTCACTGACATATTAGAAGATTTTAAATCTCCTACAATGTTATTGTTCAGAGAATCAGATTCTTGAGTAACTAAAATAGAAAAAAATATGATATATATATATTTCATTTAATTAATAAATCATTGAAATATTTTTCTAAAACTTGAGGCAACCTAACACTTCCATCTTTTTGCTGAAAGTTCTCAAGAATAGCAACTACTAAACGAGGAGTTGCAATCCCAGAACCATTTAATGTATGGACATAATCGTATTTCTGATTAGATTCATTTCTATATCTTATTCTTCCTCTTCGCGCCTGAAATGATTCAAAATTACTACAACTTGAAACCTCTAAATACTTATTCTCTGCAGGTGACCAAACCTCAATATCGTAACATTTTGCTGCTGAAAAGGATAAATCGCTAGAATTTAACTCAATAACTCTGTAGTGTAGACCTAATAGCTTAAGTATTTCTTCGGCATCTTGGACAAGCTCCTCTAATTCCATGTATGAATTCTTAGGATTTACGAATTTAACCAATTCAACTTTATTAAATTGATGAACCCTTAAAAGACCTTTTGTATCTTTCCCATAGCTTCCTGCTTCTCTTCTAAAGCAAGCTGAATAAGCTGTATATTTAATAGGAAGATCCTCTTCTCGAAGAACTTCATCTTTATGAAAACTAGTTACTGGAACCTCAGCTGTAGATATACAATACAAATCATCTTTATCAATATAATACATATCATCTTTAAATTTAGGTAACTGACCCGTAACTTGAGTTGTATCATGAGTTGTTAGAAAAGATGGGAATAGCTCAGTATAACCATGAGCGACATGTCTATCTAACATGAAAGAAATTAAAGAACGTTCCAGCTTCGCCCCAATACCTGTATAAACAGGGAAGCCAGATCCAGATATTTTGGCACCACGCTTCATATCAAGTAAATTTAAATTCTCAGCTATTTCCAAATGATCTTTAACTGTAAAATCAAAATTAGGCTTTTCACCAACCTCACGTAAGATAACATTATCTGATTCAACTTCACCTAATGGAACTGAGGAATGGATTTTATTAGGTATATATAAAAGACTTTCATTTATATCGAGAAGTAAAGAGTCTATTTGAGAATCAATATCTTTAATTTTTGTAGAAGTTTCTCTCATAGATTTAATCATATCTGCGGCATCTTTTTTTTCTGACTTTAATTTAGAAATTTCCTTAGAAACTGTATTTCGATTTGCTTTTAACTTGTCACATTTTAAAACTAACTCTCTCCACTTAATATCCTTATTTAGGAGTTCATCAATATTAAAATCTACTTTTTTTGCCTTTAAGAGGTCTTTTATTTCCTTGGGGTTTTCTCTTATATATTTTAAAGGTATCATATAGGTAGTATATTATTAATTATTAATGTTATATAATATTGAAAATTGACAATTTATAAAACTATCTTTATCATAAATATTATCATTCACCAAATTTTGCAATTCAAATACACAGTTTATCGGACCATAATTAGAGTTTACTAACCTACTCAATTTCATGCCTAAAATACTTCGTTTTTTAAGATTTTCAGATTCTAGAAAATTTGTACTAACATATGAATAAATAGGTTCACCCATAGTTGTTTGACGAAAGTTTAACGTAAAATCAGTGAATTTATTTATTATAAAGAACAGTTTTACTAAAATATCTTCTGAATCACCTCCACTCCAATATCCAATAGGATAATCATAATGGTACGGAAAATTGATTGGGTCATCATGAGTATAAACCTGCGGCTCAATTCGAGTGTATTCTAATTTCATTAAAATTTTATCAGAAAATAAACGAGACATTCCGATCTGAGCACCAAACCAATTATGATGATCAGAATTAAATGTATCAAAAGGACTCCACTCGTCCATTAAAAATGCGCCGTAAAATCTATTATTCTTGTATAGGTATTCTATGTCAAATCCCATCTGAAGATTATCCGTATCTCCAAGTGCATGTTGTGCAGACCAAAAGGGCATGGTTGGCACCAAATACAGCAAAGGAAGATGATGACCTAAAATTACTTGCTCATAAAAGCCTATTCTCAAGTTGTTTTTAATTTTAATATCTAACCTGTGATTGACGATAAATCTTCTGACTTTTGTAGGAAATTCTTCTGGCCCCTCATCAAAATCGCCCATATCTTGAAAAAGATTTGAATACAACTCACCTACTAGGAATATAAACTTAATTTTATCTGATTTTGTCCTTAATTGAATTTGTGGAAAACCAGGAGCTTGATTAGATATTGATAAATTTCCAGAGGTAAAAGGGCCTAACCTAGTTCTAAATTTACCTAAAAGCAAATCAGCATAAGGAGTGATAAATGCAACAGCACCCTCCCCCTCATCAAAATCAATGCCATTTTTGGGATTCCTTGCTAAATAATATAGCTCGTTTGAATAATCGGGATTATACGGAAACATCAAAGAATTCTGCTCTTTATCAACAATTTGTCCATCAAATCCAAAAGCAGAGTGCTTATTAAATCTAAAATAACTTTGAATTTGAAATAAAGGCGATGCCATAAATGGTAGTGAGTAAGCCTTGCTATAACTAAACTCAACTCCAGGAGTTATCCACAACAAATCTGACTGAAAATATTCCGGAAATAGTTCAAAAGAGGTATTGCTATATCGAACTCCTAATATTGGGTACAAACCAAAGTTTTTATTATCGATAATGTTTTTAGCTGAATATGACAATTTATCTATATTAGGAAAAATAAAATTAGCATCCCCTATTTCTCCATTTTCTATGCTAGACATTTCCTTATTCAGATAATAATTATTAGAGTAGTTAAAATTATAGCCTCTATTAGGTAGTAAAAGAGATACAAAAAAAAGTGCTAGTATATTTTTTTGAATAGTGATCATATATTATTAATAACCAAAATAAACAATATCAAGATATTCATGAAATGAATAATATTAAATTCTCTAATTACTTTATCTTGAAGGATTATTTTATACATAATTAAAATTATAATAATTTTTAAAAAAAATAAATTTATCGGAACGGTCATTGTAATTGGCATTATGATACAAACATAAAATAAAATTAAATATTCAGTCGGCGACTCTAATAAATCGTTTTTCTCTTTAAATAAACCAAATAAAGACAGTATTATTCCAAAAGTTACTGGATACCAAATAAAATCTGTGATAATAAATATCCAGCTATCATTTGAAATATTGGTCAAGTTAATAAAGCAGAAATAGATAACGATTGCAGAAGAAACTAATATTGAAACATCTATATTATTATTTTCCCTAGTTCTTTTATCAAGTATAAACAATAGATTAATAAATAATGTTATGAGGGTTAAATATAAAAAATTAGAATTAAAAATTGATTGACTATTCTGAACAGCTACCATGCTTATAAATATCAAAATTGAAAAAAAGAAATATATGTAAGCATTATTTAAAAATTTGATTTTTGTAAAAATTGTACTAAAGAAAACTGCTCTAAAATCTAAAATAGTAAATATATGTTTAATAATAAATAATGACATAATAACTAAATAAGTGGCTGGAATTGAATAATTGGCAATATTTAAGCATAGAATTGAAAGAGCGCTCTGAAGAATATACATTGTAGAAACAGAGTCTTTGTGAGATAAGTTGTAAGATAAAATGATATGATGTAGGTGCTTCTTATCTGCTTTAAAAATATGCTCACCATTCCATAATCTCCTCAAGAATGCATATGTAGTATCTATAATAGGTAAGCCGATACAGAGAATTATACACATTATATGGATATAAAAATTCATGTCATATATTTGGGAATTACGTATAATTAACACACCCAATACTGCTACGGAATATCCAAGCATATAACTTCCCGTATTTCCTAAAAATATTTTAGCGGGGTATGAATTTCTTCTTAAAAAGGCAAATAATATCCCAATAATACTGTAGAAGATTATACTAAAACTACTTTCAAATAGTACTAATAATGACGAAATACTAATAATAGCTAATCCTGATGCCAAACCATCGAGTCCATCAATCAAATTATATGCATTTACTACAGAAATAATAAAAAATATTGTAAATAAAACTGAAAATAGATTGCTATCAAAAAAAGTAATATTAATAAATTCATCAGATAAAGAAACAAAGATTGTAGCAGATACAACTTGAGCTAGGAGCTTTATTTTTGGAGACAAATCATTTTTATCATCCATAAAGCCCATAATAAAGATAATTAAAAGTCCTAAAAAGTAAGATATAGAAAGCATTAAATATTCGTTAAATTGAATTATGAACGGGATCATTGAAATAAATATTCCAAAAAATATTATAAGTCCGCCACCAGAAGGAGTCTCTTGACTATGAACTTTTCTACTATTTGGCTTATCAGTAATATTAAGATTTCTAATCAACTTTAATCCAAACGGCATTACAATAAAAGTGACAATGAACGATCCTAGAAAGTAGTATAGGTAAATAATATCCATTATCTATTTAAAGTTTTGTAGATAGAATCATTTAAATTGTATTTAGATTTAAAATCTAAAGAATCTAACTTCTTATGACTTAACGATGTATTTGACATTGATTTTCTAATCCGATCTATATTTATTGTGGCCTTTCTATTTAATATAAAATAAAAAGATTGGATTATAGAAACACCAAAATAAGCAATAAGATAAGGTATGTTTTTAACTTTTCTTGAGTTAGAAATAAGTGAGATTTTATCACAAATCTGCCTAATTGAGTAATCAGGATAATCGAAATAATTAAATATATCTATATTTTTTCCAGTCATTTTACTTACATAAATTGCAAAATTAACTAAGTTTTCAACGTAACAAATAGATTTGAAGTTATCACCTTTACCAACAATGAAAAACTTATTCATTGAAACATAATGTATCAATCTGTTCATATTACTACTCGAGCCAGGACCAAATACAACACTTGGCCTTATTATTTTTAACTCTTTTTTATATTTTGATGCCAAATCTATCAATTTTTTTTCAGCCTTAACCTTACTTTTGCCATAATGACTTTGAGGAGATAATTTTGCTTCCTCATGTGCATCGAAAAATGTATCACCATAAACTGCTGCAGTACTAAAATAAACTATCCTATCTATCCTATTATTCATACAAAAATTAATTACATTCTCTAAACCATTACAGTTTGTACGATAGTATTCGGTATAGTCAGAAATATCATCCTTATGAACTGCTGCTAATATATAAACAATATCGAAATCTGACTTTATACTATCTAAATCTTCTCTATTATTTATATCACCAATAATAGTATTAACTTCACTAATATTTGAATCCTGTAAATCAAAATTTACAACTTCATTTTTCTCAGATATTAACTTTTTTATCAAAAATGATCCAATAAACCCACTCCCACCTATGACTAAACATTTCATAATTAATACCTTAGCTTTTTATAAGACCATTTTCTAATAAAAACGGGTAAAAACCTTAACAATATTGATAATATTTTAAGAACATTATATTTAATGGAAAGGGTATTGTAAGAATATTTAGAAAATATTTGTCTTTTAATTGCTGCCAAATTAGATCTTCTTGATTGAATACCTTCAACTCTGTAGTATAGCAAAGGTTCTTGTAAATTAGATATTTGAATATTATTTTGAAGAGCTCTTCCGCATAACTCTATATCTTGAGCAGTATAGAATGTTTCATTATAGAAACCAATTTTTTCAAACAAACTTAATCTAAAAACTACAGTAGGATGTATAAATGCAGATCTGTAATGGAAAAAATTTTTTATTTCATTGTAATCATCAGGTCTTTTATTAATAAAACCACCATCTAAATTATTATCATCTTGAAATTCTTTTGACCAAGTTCCAAGAATATCAATATTTGTATTATCATTTAAATATCTGACCTGTTTTTCTATTCTAGAAGTAAATGCTATATCATCAGAATCCATTCTAGCATAATACTTAGTTTTACAGCGTTTTATAGACTGATTAAGAACATACGGTAGCCCACTTTTAGGGAAAGATAAAATTTGAATATTAGAATATTTATCACTATATGTATTTATCAAATCAGATAACTCTTCACTAATTTCTCCATCCTGAATTAGATGGATACAATCAACAATAAGTGTTTGATTGACTATAGAATTAATAGATTTTTTTAAATGAGAGGCATTAGTCTCATTTGTAAATGGTATTCCAACAGTTATAGTTGAATCTATCATATTGATAAGCAGTCTCCAAAGATTCTATCGTATTTTGAAGGTGAGAATTTTTCTAAATTATTTCCAGGGGTAAGAGTTATTTCTCCAAAATATATTCTATTGAATATGGAGTACAAGTCAATTCTTGCAAAGTTTAAAGATTCGCTCAATAATTCGGCAACTTCTATCATATCTTTTATATTTATAGGTTTGTCAATATTATACTCATATGATGGATACTTTAACTCAAAAGGCATTTTATTCCAATTTAAATCATAGAAGTCACGATTATGACTAACACCCCTATTAATATCAACTTGAACAAACTTTACTTTGCCATTAAAGCAAAAAAATTTATAATCATTAGGTATATTTCCTTTTTCATCAAGTAATAGCTCCTCAATCATAATTTGAGGTTTTATATTTTTATATTGGTATTCCCTTCCTAAATAGTAATAATTCATTGATAAAAAAAACTCACATTTTTTTATAATATAATTATAATCTATGTTTGTTTTATCTTTAACTATAATATTCCAGCCACTACCATGAGTAGCCTTAACAATGAAAGACTTTGGCAAATCTTCAAATGGAATAGTTTTAGGTTCTGATGAAATATGTAAGGTATCTAAAACATATTTATCACCAATTTTTCTTCTAACGTGATTTTTGACAAGATATTTATCACACAAATTTGAATGTATATCGGAATGTCTATAAAGTTTTAAGTGTCCTAACTTTTCGCTAAATGTTGTTGGATTCTTAAAGTTAGCAATTTTTTTGTGCCTTATAAAATATCTAAGCGATTCAATAAAATAATCACTCGGAATAGATTTTATTACGTTATATTTCATTTTTTCCAATATCATCATACTATCCTCTACCTAAAAATATCCATGAAAATTTATTTTTTATATTATACATAGTACTATTTGACTCAAAAATAAATCTAAGCTTATCCTTCAATCCTATTTTTGAAAATATTATCTTTAACCAATGACCAGAATATCTAAAATCTTCTGCTTTTAAATAATCTTTTATCTTTTGATTTTCTTGAACTTCTAATTTATCTCCATATTGTTCAATAAACTTGTTTAAAACCAAGGCTCTCCTTAGATGTATTTTTTCACTTTTTTCCTTAAAATCATTCATTGTACCTATACTTAAAAATGAATTATCTTCGTGTATTCTATATTTTGCAATTATATTTTTAACATGAATTAATTCTTCAGAAAAATACTTTATATTTAGTCTCATCCAAAAATCCTCATTGGGAAGCATTTCAGGAATAGGGAAAATAATATCTGTTAACTGTTTTTTATACATTACAGCCTGACCACTTAAAGACCCTTTTTTACCTTTAGGTATTAAAATAGAGTTGTATTTTGTATTATCAGAAATAGTTTCTAATTTCCCACAACATGCAACTAGTTGTTTTGTGCTTCCAATGAGATGTTCTAATCTCGATGAAATAAAATCTAAATTCATGATATCATCTCCATGAAAAAAACATATATAATCTGATGTAACATATTTATATCCTAGGTTAAATGCCTTTATCTTTCCTAATCTTCCAATATTATAATATTTTATCCTATCATCTGATAAATACGTCTTTACAATATTTTCTGTTTCATCAGTTGACCCGTCATTGATAATTATTAGCTCAAAATCTTCATTTTCTTGATTTAGCACACTTTCAATAGATTGACTTATATACTTTTCTACATTATATATGGGCATAACAATTGAAACTTTCATTCTTCTTCCTTTTTATTAAAAAAGTATGAACTAATTCCTCCAATACTCATCCATATGTATGGGTATAAAAAAGATCTAGCTAATATTATTTCAGATAATGTAAATACTGATATATAAAATAAAAATAATGGGAGTCCCTTAATATTATTAGCTCTCCACCAATAAATGAAAATTTTCGCAAAAGAAAAAAAGGCAATTATTGTCATTAATAAAAATGGAATAAAGCCAAATTGCCTCCAAAATGATAAGTAGTTATGAATGTAGTTGCCTTTCTCACCAAAACTTTCCTCTACATCCCCCATAAAATCCCCTAATAGCCACGCTTCTGTCAAGCTATTAATACCTTTTTCCAATTGATCCTCTCTCATACTTTGAGATAAGTCATATGAGCCAAAAATCATTCTAATCATTCGATTATCTGTAAAACTATTATTATCTAGATTTATAAATAAAATCGTTAATGATAAAGCAATTATAGAAAACATTGCTATTTTATTTTTTTTATACAGAAATACAATTGAGGTTAAAATGAAACAATAAAATGAAGCCCTTGAAAAAAGCGCAAAAAGACAAATTGAAGAAATCAATATTAGTAGTAGCTCTTTTTTGGAATTATCCAGTCTACATAAAATAAATATTGATAATACAGCAAATGAATCAGCTAACATTAGATAAATTTGTGTACCTCCAAGGAAAATAGCAAATACAACTGTATTTGAGATTGCACTCCAAAGAATAACTGATGAAATAAAAAGCCAGGCAGCAATCATTAATTTCCAAAAAGTTTTATTTTCCCATACCTTTACAATATTCATTCCTACTATCCAGAATAGCCAATATTGTATTATTGTTTGAGATATTATAGTTAGGTATATGTATGTGCCTGCATTTGAATAGTTCGGTATAAATGGAAAAGAAAACAACTGAATTAAAGAAACCATTAATAATAACCAAAAAGTGCTCAATCCTGTAAATGACTTCTCATTTTCATGATTTTTATAGTTATATATATTTGAAAAAATAAAAAGTAAAAACAACACAATGTAAATCGATGTTATATTAACTCTAGGAAAATCCAGAACATATTCAAAATATTTATATACAGGTCTTAATCCTAATGCTATGAACAAAAAAATGAGACTGAGCATTTCATTAATTCTTAAATGATTCATTTTAATCTACTTTCATAAAAGTTTTGCCTCGCCATAATTATAAAGCTATAAGCAATGTATATCAATAAAAGAGATGTTAAGATAAGTGTATAAATAGGTGTATTTACAAAATAATAAATTAAGATAATTAAAGATACTAATATTGAATATTCGACCTTATTGCTCATGCATTCTATTAGCAATGAAGAAATACTAAGATTACTTAATTTTAACATATAAACTAAATATATAATCCAGATTAAGCAATTTGAAGCAGAATATAAAATTAAGGCCATAAATAGATTATCATAGTACACTCCGATTCCTAACGAAACAAATCTTCCTAAAAGTATAATACTATTAAATTTAAGTTCTAACTCTTGTTTGTAGTAAATGGTAGGAATTGATGAAAGCGGAGCAGCTATAAAGGTTACAAAAAGCCAAGGTGAAAGTATTTGGACAATATATCCCATTTCAGACCACTCTTCACTGAAAACTGCGGTAAATATTGAAGGAGCTAGAAATAAACAGATAAAAATAAATGGTAGAGCTAAATGAAATAGAATCTTAAAATAATTAGATATGCTATTAGAAAGCACTCCTTCATTTAAACTATCAGCTGCTTCAGAATAAAATATTTTACCTAAAGAATGTCCTAAAAGCATTACTGGCATGTTTACTGCACGATGACTTAGCAAATACAATGATGCATATTTAGCATTAGAATCAAAAAAAGTCCAGATGACTATTATTGGAAGCCATATACCTAAAGTATTAATAAGCTGAGAAGGTGCTGAAAATATTGGGTATTTTTTATATTTTTTAAAAACCGCCATAACATCTTTCATTTGAAAGATTAAAATATTATAAAAAAAGCTAGAATGCATTTGCCTAAAAGATAAGATTAAAATTATCACCAAACTTGATCCCAGTGCAATTTGATGGCTATATATTAAATATTTATAATCTTTTAAGCCGTAATATTTAAATATGAAAATAGGTAAAGTCGCATATAGAAATCCAAACACAACTTTTGAAATACTTATAAAATTAAATTTCTTTTGATAAAGAAGCGTGTTATAAATGATATGATAAAATAAAGAAGTTAATATAATACCTGAAGGCACAAAATATTGTAGGTCAAATAAGTAATTAGAAGTTATTTGGTCAAATACGAAGTAGTTTATGTAAACAGATAAAATAATGAATACAAGTAAAGAAAATAATATACAATTAATAATGCTTAATCGAAGCAAGCTATACCTTTCTTTGCTAGTATTAACTAATGGAATCGCAAGCTCATATTTTAAGGCAGCAATTATTGAAACAACATTAATAATGGTCAGATAAATTGTGTAAACTGAAAACTCATCTGGCGTATAAATTCTTGTAAGTAATGGTGAGAAAATAATTGGAAATAAATAAGTTCCTAAGGAACCTCCGACCAATGTAAAAAGCTGACTTATTAACGAATTATTTGTTTTAATATTATTTATCCAAATTTTCTTTTCAAAACTAAGAAGTAAATAGTACCAAATAACGAACTAATAAAGGATAGAGCTATAATTAAAATGTTTTTAGGCCAGGACTGCTCGGGTGGCCTAGTTGGTTCTTGAATCATCAATAATGTTTCAGTATTATCTTGTTCTAGATTGTCTGCTTTCTCATAATCTATTTGTTGAGATTGAGATAAACCTCTTTTCATGAAAACCACATCATTTAATTTTTTTTCTTCTATGATTACATCATTTGACTGTTCTGTGACTTTATATTTGTTCAAGTGATTCAATAAATCATCATAAGCTTTATTTAAATCACTATCATATTTATCAACTTTTTTAGAAATATTATTTTTTAAATCCTTATAGTGTTCACTTGTTGACTTAATAATAAAATTTTTAATTTCATTAATTAGACTATTCAGGATCATTTGAGATATGATACTATCTTCAGTTTCGCAGGAGATTGTAATGAGCTGAGACTCATCATTAATACCAATGTTTATTGATTTTCGCAACTTTTCTTTCAATAAGAATTTTTGTTCGTTTATATCTTCAATTTTATCAAGATTCCAAAATTCAGTTAGAGTTAAAGGTTCATTAGAAAAAGATGAGGGGAATTTTTCATTTAAAATAGCATTTATAATTTTATCACTTTTATAAATCAAATCAGGGATGAAAATATTAAAATTCTTATCATTTGACCCTAGGCCTAATTGTTTTTCAAATAACTTACCAACTGCAGGGTTCATACCTGAAAAAGATCCACCAGTTTTTTTCTGATAAAAACTAGATTCAGACTTAAAATAAGGAGTTGCGATAAAATAACAATAAATAATTGACAAAATAGTAATAAGCATTACTATAGAGACTATATACTTTTTATCTTCTAAAATTATTTTTTTTATCTGACTTATACTCATAATTATTGGCTCAAATTATTCATAACAGCTAAAATAGTTAATACCTGACTAGTAATTTGAATTATATCCTTAAAGCGATCAAAACTATTATAATCATTTTTCTCTTCGATGAATATTATATCTTGACTGTTTAAACTTCCTTTGAAGTCTTTATAAAAAATTCTGTCTCCAGTACCAGATTGAATAATATAATATTTACTTGTTGAGTTACCAGTAACACCACCAGCCATATCTATATAATCCTCTACTTCTTTTTCAATTATAAATGGATATCTACCGGGGTTTCTTGCAGCTCCTATCACTTCAATAAAATCGTACTTTTTAGGGATTACTATTATATCTTTATCAAACAACTTATAATTTGACATCAAGCTAGAATTTACATTAAAATCTGCATTAGAAATACCACCTCTATCCGAACGTGCCCTAGCTCTCATATAAGATTTGTCTAGATCAGAACGAGAGTCAGAATCTAGAGCTAATATCCTATTTAATTCTCTATCTCCAAGATTATTTATAATTTCATTATTTAAAATAATTTTTGATGAATCGGCATTTCTTGAATACCCTCCACTTCTATCTATAATTTCTTTAATTGTAATATTACTATCAATAGAATATCTACCTGGGTTTTTAACCTCGCCTTTGATTGTCACATATTCTTTCAATTTATAATCAGTTAATGGCTTAATTAGAATATCATCATCTGGCATCAACATAAATGAGGAAAAAGAATCGCGGTTAAGTAGTATTATCTCTTTATCTAAAGGGTTTTTATATCTAGTTATCTCTATATTATTTAAATCAGCATTATTTTGAAAACCCCCAGCTATAGCTATCAATTTTTCAAGATTATCATTTTCACTATATTCATATTGCCCTGGGGTCATAATTGCCCCAAAAATGTTGACGGTATTTTTTATGTAATCTAACTTTATTATATCCTCCGGACTTAGATATGGATTACCTTCGATATCTCCATCCATTTTAAATGAAACCAAATCAAAATGATTTAGCCGATTACTATTTTCAATTATAATATTTCTAGATGAAATCCTATTGATTGAGCTTTCCTCACTATTTTGAGTATCATAGAGTAGAATAATTTTATCAAATAAATCAACTAATCTCATTGATGAATTTACTGGAAAGTAACCCGAAGGAATATTATTTGGCCCTAAAACTAAGACTTTAAAATCCTTAATTTTAGATAATGTGATTTCAACAGATGAATTTTGAATCTTATCGTTGCACTTTTTACTTATCAATTTAAATGCACTAGAGATAGTCAAATTATCAATATTAATTTTACCAACTGAAGGAATCATAACATCACCGAGATACGAAATCTTCAATCGTTCATTAATTATATTACTTGAAGTAACCATTAAAAAATCAAGCTCGTCACCTGGACCTAAAATGTATGAATCTGGATCTATTGTTTTATCGAGTAAAGTAGAAGTAATGGCTTTATCAAATGGATCGATAGAATTTATATCTGCAGATGTATCAGCTAGGATTGCACACATCATTAAAATTTTTATATATATATATTTTTTCATAGTCAATTTATATAATGGCTAAGTTAACATTTTTTACCAAAAAAAAAGTATTAATTATAATAATCCTCTTTTTTTCCTTAGAAACCAGTCTAAGCAAATAGAAAATATAGCAATAAGAAGAGCAAAAAGGTAATTTTTAGAATCATAAATTTCATTCAGTCTATTTGTTTCATCTATAATTGAATTTTTATCTAAGTTAGCGAAATAATTACTCTCATTAGAATAGAGCCCTCCAGTCTCATTCGCAATTTTATTTAAATAATAAATATCTTGTCCCTTTGCAATTTTCTCTTTGTCATAATTATATATCTCTAAAATCAAATTGTTGCTTATTTTTTTATTTTTATCGAAAAGTTCCAAATTATATTTGCCAGGCATATGAATACCAGGAATTGTTATTTCATCAAAAGTATCTGACGACATCATGTACTGTCCGTATATGTTATTTGCACTATCCTTAATTTGTAGAACTAAATTTTTATATATTTTTTTACTATTATTATTTAAATACACATTAATCTGTTCATTGTTATAAAACTTGTTTCGATCTACGAAAATTTTCATATGGTTATTTTGATAATATACATCCCTTATAAGAACATCAAAAAGATTGTCAAAGTAAGAACTATTATTTGATAACTTATAAGATAAGTATGATAAATTTGGACAGAAAATAAGCATAGAAATACCTTCAATCAAAACTACAGGAGAGCCGTTTGAGTAATAAATATTATTAGGGTTATTATTATTAGTCAAAATTCTATAGAAAGATGTAGGAGGCAATATATAGCTTGATAAAAACTCATTATATATATCATTATATTGAAAAACTAAATTATCATCCACATTATTTGAAATTGAAAAATTAAAATTAGATGAAATCTCATTAATTATATCAAAATCTTGATTTGGTCCAAATGTCATAACAAAAGGAATTTTTTTATCTTTCAGCTCGACAATTGTTTGATTAAAGTTATTAAGTTGACTCTTATCTGTTGGGTAGTTATCAAATACTACAAATCGAATATTTGAGTAATCTACATCGAAATTATTTTCAAGAAAAAAGTGTAAAGTATTTCCACTTAAAGAATTTAATATATTCTTAATATATCTCGTATTTAAAGAAGGGACTCCTGTCATTAAAAGTATGTCAGTCCCAACATACTCATCACTAAAAACATTAGAATAATTATCAAAATTATTATGATCAAAGTCATAATCCACGCCAACCCTTAGGTTTTGAAAATTATCTACAATTTCTCTTTCTATATTTATTGTGTCAATAATAGATCCAGATAACACACCCTCAATATTTATTTTTTTACCGCTTATTATATCCTGTCCTTTAAAGATATAGAGGTCTAAAATTTTAGATTCTATATTGTACCAATCTATATCATAAGTCAGAACTCCATCTTTAATCTTTGCTTTAGATACAGATAGTGTGGCAGTGCTATCAGGTAAACCTATACCAATTGTGTTTATAGGTTTATACGAATTATAATTACTACTTTTCATAAAATTTAGACCATCACTAATTATTATATTTTGAACAACATTATTAGAGCTAATAAAATCATTCAAATCTCTAAAGTCAGAACTAGCATCTTTTAAGGAAACACCATTTGAAACACTTCTAACGCTATCTCCAAACAAATATGATTCTACAATAAAATTGCCACTAGATTTCTGTATAATTCTATTTACAATTTCTTTTAAACTATCAATTGAAATACTATTCAGCATACTTGCTGAATTATCTATATATATGTTCATTTTATTCTTTTCATTTTCGTATTTTTCAAATTTCAACACAGGATGAAAAAGAAAGAATAAGATAACGAGTGTTGCTATAAATCTAAAAAAGAATAAATACTTTAAATTGCCTTTAGAATTCTTATTTAAACTTATAAAAATCAATGAGATTGAAATTAAAAGTATAAGAGCTGATAGGGTAGTAATTAGACCAGCATTAAGTAAAAAAAAATGCATCTAATTATTGATTCATTAGAAGATTAGGGTGCACATCCAGAGAAAGATTTGAAAAATTGTTGTTTATTACTTTTTCATATCCCGCCATACAAATCATAGCTGCATTATCAGTGCAATATTTCATATTAGGACAGTTAATATTATAATTTGGCATTGCATTTATTTGGGCAATTTTATCCCTAAATCTTGTATTTGCAATAACTCCGCCTGATATAAAAATATCGTAAACTTTAGTTTTTTCAGAAATAAAAATCATTTTTTGTATTAATGTTTCAAGTATTGTCTCTTGATAAGAAGCTGCAATGTGTTTTTTATTGCGACTAATCATGTCCTCATCATTATTTTTAATCAAATAATACAATGAGGTTTTTAACCCACTAAATGAAAAATTATTTTCAGAGCCCTTAATCTTTGCTATAGGAAATTTAAATTTATCTAAATCTCCTCCTTTAGCAAGCTTTTCTATTTCAGGTCCCCCAGGGTAAGGCATACCCAATAATCTAGCACCTTTATCAAAAGCTTCTCCCGCAGCATCATCAATTGTGTTGGATAGCAATTCGTAATCTTTATATTTTCTCACATTCCATATCTGAGTATGCCCACCTGAAACTAGCAAACATAAAAAAGGATACCTTATTTCTTTTAAATCTATAAAATTTGAAAATAAATGGCCTTCCATATGATTAACTCCAACTAAAGGTATATTTTTTGCAATAGAAAGACCTTTTGCAAAATTCACACCTACCATTAGAGCCCCTTTTAGACCCGGTCCATTTGTGACTGCAATGGCATCAATCTGATTTATCTTAACTCCTGAGTCTAATAATGCGTACTCTACTACTTTAGTGATTAATTCTAAATGTTCTCTTGAAGCAATCTCTGGAACTACTCCTCCATATTCTTTATGGATAAGCTGATTTACAGTTGTATTACTTAGTATTTTTCTGTGATGTGAAACTGATGCAGATGTTTCATCGCATGAGCTTTCTATACCTAGAATGTACATTTTAACGAATAAGAGTTAATTAACTAATCTTTATCTGTCTCTATATTTTTAGATGAAAAAAATATTTTTTTCATAGAGTTACTTACCTCTGACACAGACAAATTATATTCTTCATCTAATTTATATTGATCTTTCAAGCTATCTTTTTCGCTGTCAGACAAATCATTAAAAGAAATCATACCTTCAATAGATTCATTTGTTAAAAAAATAATCCCTTTATCTAAAACTTTAACAACTTTAGCACTGACAGAATCTCCAGGTTTATAGGCATTTAAAGGATCTTCTTGAAGCTGCTTCAAACCAACACCTAGCTTTCTTTCTTCAGATGATACCTCTAATATCTTAACTTCAATCTCATCATTAAGACTCAGAATTTCTGAAGGATGCTTAACAATAGTAGTCCAACTCATATCTGAAATATGCAATAATCCATCAACACCTTCTTCCAACTCAACAAAAGCACCGTATTGAGTGAAATGCTTAACAGTTCCTTTGTGATTAGTGTTAGCAGGATACTTATTTTCTATTGACTCCCAAGGGTCTTCAAGAAGTTGTTTAATTCCTAAGGCAATCTTTTTCTCAGCAATATCTAATGATATAACAACTGCTTCAACTTCATCATTTATCTGATATATATCTTTAGGATGCTTTATATGTTTAGTCCATGACATTTCAGAAATATGAATCAAACCCTCAATACCCTCCTCTAATTCAAGAAATAAACCATAATTCATTAAATTAACTACTTTGCCTTTAACTTTTGTACCTTCAGAATACTTACTCTCAATAGTTGACCAAGGATTTTCTTCAAGCTGCTTCATACCTAATGATATTTTTATATTTTTAACATCAAAGTCAATAACTTTAACTTTGATTTTCTCGCCTAATGATATTTTTTCTGAAGGATGATTAATTCTTCCCCATGTTATATCAGTAATATGAAGTAATCCATCAATTCCGCCCAAATCAACAAATGCACCAAATTCAGTTACGTTTTTAACAATTCCCTCAAGTATCATACCAACTTCCATTTGAGATAAAATTTCTTGTCTTTTTTCTTTCATCTCATCGTTGAGGAGTTCCTTTCGAGATAAAACTATATTTCTTCTAATTTCATTAAACTTTACAATTTTAAAGTCACACTCTAAATCAATGTATTTATCAAAATCTGCAACTGTGTAGACCTCAATTTGTGAACCAGGGAGAAAACCTTGAACTCCTCCAAGCTCTACAATCATGCCACCTTTTATTCGTTTGATAATTTTTCCCTGAACCAAGCCATCATCCTCAAAAGTTTCTCTTAACTCTTGCCACTTGACTTCAAAATCTGCTTTCTGCTTAGATAAAACAAAGTTTCCTTTTGAATCTTCGAATGACTTAATATATACTTTAATCTCATCATTAATATCAGGAATTTCTAAAAACTCATCCTTCATAACCATTCCTTCAGATTTAAAACCAATATCAACAAAAATACCTTTATCTGTAATATCAACAACTCTTCCTGACACAATTCTATTTTGTTTAATATCTATAATATTATGATCATACATCGAGGTATCTATAGCAGGCTCTGAATCGGAGGAACTGAGCTCACTCATATCCTTAATATCAACTGTTTTCATATCGAAAATAATACTATTGTCTAAATAATCTATTGTCTTGGTCATTACTGGCTCACTTGGATTAGTTTGCTCAACTTGAGTTTCCTCAATAGGCTTTTCATCTACTTTCATTTCCTCCACTGGTGACTCATCGACTTTAACTTCTTCAGTAATATTATCTACAACTACTGACTCTTCTTTATTTTCTAAATTCTTTTCTATATTATTTTCGTTATTATTTTCTTGATTCATTAATTTACCTTGTCCTGTTTTTTCTGTTTGTTAATAAAATTTACCATTTTTTTGACTTGCCCATCCAAACTAAGATGAGTAGTATCAATCCTTACAGCATCTTTTGCCTTAATTAGAGGAGAATATTTTCTTTTACGATCAAATTCATCTCTTTTTTCTATCATAATGCATATTTCTTGATAAGAAATTTGTTCTTTTTGAGATACTGAAATCTCATCATATCTTCTGTTTGCTCTGACTGCAACATCAGCATCTAAAAAAAATTTAAAGTCAGCATTAGGAAATACTGTTGTCCCAATATCCCTGCCATCCAAAACTAAATTATTATCGTTTGCTAAGCTTCTTTGAATATCTATTAATTTATCTCTTATAACTTTCTTTGAGCTGACCAAACTAACAGAATTAGTAACCTCAATAGTTCTTAGTTTAGATGTGACATCAATATTATTAATAAATATCTTGTTCTTATCAATAATATAATTAATGGTGATATTCTTAATATGCTCTCTAATCTCAATATCATCATCTAAATCAACACAGTTTTCGATTAAAAAATGTGTAACAGCCCTATAAAGTGAACCTGAGTCACAATAATAAAACCCTAATTGTTTAGATAACATTTTAGCACTACTAGTCTTACCTGCTCCAGAAGGACCATCAATCGCTATTACCATCTAAGATTCTCCATTTTCAAAAAGCCAAGTAATATACGATACATATCTGATATAGTTACAGTTTTTATTAAAAATCATTTTATACCTATCTTTCTTAAATCACTTTTCTTCATCTTTTTGTAATCACCCAATTTAAGAGACCCTAGTTCTATGTTTGCAAATTTATATCGATGAAGATTTAAAACTTTAGACTTAAAATGTATAAAAATTCGCTTAATCTCTCTATTTTTACCTTCAGTCAAAGTTATATCCCAAAATATTTTACCGTCTTCTTTTTGCAGCCTTTTTAAATCCGCTTTCACAAATGTGCCATCATCTTCTAAGCGTATGCCCTTTTTCAGCGATTTAAGGTCAGTATTATCGATGTCTATTTTTGATGTAACATAATATTTTTTTTCTATCTGATACTTGGGGTGTGTTAATTTGTAAGACAGGTCACCATTATTTGTTATTAGAAGTACTCCGGTTGTGTCACGATCCAATCTACCAATTGTAAACAATCTTGAATCTGAACTGATTAAATCGAAAACTGTTTTCTTATTAAACTTATCTACATTTGAACAAACATACCCTTTGGGCTTATTTAAAAGATAAACAATATCCTGTGATGGGGATAAAACCTGATCTTTGTATGTAACAATGTCTTCTTCCTTAAGCTGATAGCCGAAATTTGTAACAATATTGCCGTTAATTTTTATTAATCCATCTTCAATTAAAACATCTGCTTTTCTTCTTGAGGCTATGCCTGACTTGGCAATGTATCGATTTAATCTCATGTAAATTATTTTTTAACTAAACCAATCTTTCTATAAACTTTTGACAATGTTTTACGTGCAAGGTAGCTTGCTTTTTCACTACCTTCAGATAATATTTGATTTAGATAATCTTTTTCCATTATAATTTCATTATATCTTGTTCGAATTGGCTTAAGAGATTCTGCTATCAGCTCGCCTAAATCTTTCTTAAAATCTGAATACATTTTACCATCATATTTATTCTCAATATCTTTAGGAGATAATCCGGAATAAGATGAGTATATAGTAATTAGATTTTTTAAGCCAAGCTTATCGTCAGAAAATACAACCTTGGTCCCTGAATCGGTTACCGCTCTTTTAATTTTTCTTATAATAGTATCTTCATCATCAAGCAATGCAACAAAATTATTTTCATTCTCATCTGATTTAGACATCTTATTTTCAGGATTCTGTAAACTCATAACTCTTCCACCAGACTTTGGAATAAAGGGCTCAGGTATTTTGAATGTTGGAGAATACCTATGATTAAATCTTTCTGCTAAATTTCTTGATAATTCAAGATGTTGCTTTTGATCAGCTCCTACAGGTACGAGATCTGCGTTATATATCAATATATCTGATGCCATCAGAATTGGATATGTAAATAATCCAGCATTGATATTCTTTGAATGTTTTTTTGACTTATCCTTGAACTGTGTCATGCGATTCAATTCGCCAATAGAAGTTAGGGTGGATAAAACCCATGCTAATTCTGCATGTTCGTGAATATGAGACTGTATTGCAATCACACTTTTCTCAGGATCTATACCGCAAGCTATGTATTGAGCAACAAATGATAAGCATCGCTGTCTAAGTTCAGACGGAACCTGCTCGACTGTTAGGGAATGCAAATCAACAATTAAAAAGATGGAATTATAGTCATCTTGCAAATCAACCCAATTGTTAATTGCTCCAAGCTGATTAGCAATACAAAGTTTACCTGATGGCTGTATTCCGGATAGTATAGTTTTTTTATCACTCATTTAATTTTTCATGTACAGGTAATTTTTCCAAGTCTCCTCTACATCCTTAGTAATATACTGCTTAAAATAAAAAAGATAATTAGGTTTTTTTGGTTTTTTCAATAAATGCATTTCAATTTTATCTAAAAGGTAGTTTCCCTTTTTTGTATTACATTTTCCACATGCTGCAACTAGGTTCTCCCAAGTATCTGCCCCTCCCCTATTTTTGGGAATCACATGATCTATAGTCATATTGTTTGATTTTTTTGAGCAATATTGACATGTGTAATCATCTCTTATTAGAACATTCGCTCTGTTTAGAATAGTGTTATTCCTAAAAAAGTTAACATATCTGTTAACTCTAATAACGCTTGGAATATTTATCATTAAAGATTGAGATTTTACAATATCATTGTAATTTTGAACACATTCACTTTTATTCATTAAAACAAGGCATATAGCACGCTTAGCGCCAATAATCATTAATGGCTCATAGCTTTGATTTAAAACCAAAACTTTCTTACTTAAGACATCACCCATTACTATAAAATCTCATAATCTTATGCAGCTTTACCTCATTTGACTTACCATCAATAATAGCATACATATCTCTATCTATTATTAATTCCGAAATTTTAACAGTTCCAGATGAATGAATTATATAAAATTTATAGTTAGAATTATTTTTACTAAATTTTGGTTTTGAGATTAATATTCCAACATGAGTCACAATAGAATTTTCTTCAAAAAAAACAATGTCCGACTCTAAAGAGTCTAATAAAGAAACCTCTTTAAGATACTTAGACTTTACTTGATCATTTGTGTCTCTGGGAAACTGATAACCTAAACTATCCATTATGGCTTGAATTAGACCAGAGCAATCATAACCATTAGAGCTTCTTCCACCCCAAACATATGGAACTCCCAACATTGAAAATGCTTTATTGATAATGGGAAAATCTATAAACATTTCCGGTTTAAATGGTTGTTTTAATATTTTTGAATCACTAAAGTACATTTCATGTATCCAGCCTGTATAACCATCTTTTATTAGATAAACCTTGAACCAATTATTTTGTTTGTCAATTAACTTAACTTTTTCTGATTTAAGAGCCTGGGTGACCATTTCAGACTTAAAAGTTGGTTTAGCGAAAATACCACATACAGATCCTTTTACAATGGCAGATTCAGAAATTTTCATTGAACTATTTTAAGAAATTTACGTTTACCGCATTTGATAACTTGCTCTTTAACTTGTAGTGTTGTGTTAAAATCAGTTACCTTAACGTCATCAATTTTAACAGCACCTTGCTTGATAAGACGCTTCGCTTCTCCATTGCTTTCAACCATACTATTTTTAGATAAAACATCAAGTAGCCTTTCTGATGATATCATAGTATACTCGTCGATATTATCAGGAATCGATTTATTAACAAAAACCTGATCAAAATGTTCCATTGCTTTTTTAGAGCCTTCTTTTGAATGATAAACCTCTATAATTTTGCAAGCAAGTTCACGTTTCATGTCTCTAGGATTGCCACCATCAAATCTATTTTTAAAATCAGACAATTCCTCAACAGAGCAATCAGAGCAATACTCATAGTATTTAAGTATTAGCTCATCAGGTATAGATAAGACCTTACCAAACATATCTTCTGCGCTATCTGTAAAGCCAATATAATTATCATTACTCTTAGACATTTTCTCAACGCCATCTAACCCTTCTATAAGAGGGGTTGTTATAATAACTTGAGGGTCTTGACCAGAGTCTTTCTGAAGATCTCTACCAACAAGCAGATTAAATTTCTGATCAGTTCCACCTAGCTCAATATCCGACTTCATAACAACGCTATCATACCCCTGCGCTAATGGATATAAGAATTCGTGTAAAGCAATTGGAGAGCCTGACTTGTATCGCTTAGTAAAATCATCTCTTTCTAGCATTCGAGCAACTGTATACTTAGAAGCGAGGGTAATTATATCGTTAAAGTTCATTTTTCCTAGCCAATCAGAATTATTTTTTGTAATCAATGTTTTAGGATCTAAAATCTTAGTTGCCTGATTAAGATAACTCTTGGCATTAACTTGAGTATCTTCAATCGTTAGCTGAGGTCTAGTCTTATTCTTACCAGTTGGATCTCCAATCATTGCTGTAAAATCTCCAATCAATAATGTAACATTATGACCCAAATCTTGAAAGTCTCTCATCTTCTTAAGAATAACACCATGACCTAAATGCAAATCTGGCCGACTAGGATCACAGCCACACTTAACAGCTAAAGGCTTTTCATTCTTAATAGATTTTTCAATTTTCCTGATCAGCTCTTCTTCAGGAATAATTTCTTCTACACCCTTCTTAATCAAATCCATTTGAGTATTTAAATCTGGAAGCTTCATATTCTACCCTTTAATTTTCTATCTATATCTCGTTTAATATCTTTATCCATCTTATCCTTCCTTTTATCCCACAATTTTTTACCTTTTGCAATACCAAATTCTACTTTAATTCTACCATTTTTCAAATATACACTTGTTGGCACAATTGTAAGTCCTTTTTGATCGATAGAATCTTTAACATCCATTATTTCTTTTTTATTTAACAACAACTTTTTCACTCTCTGAGGGTCATGAGTTGAATAACCTTGATGTGAATATTCAGAAACATTCATTCCAATAGCAAAAAGCTCGTTTTTAATAAAACGTATATATGATTCCTTGATGCTAATCCCGCCTTGGCGAATAGATTTGACTTCTGATCCTCTCAAAACAATGCCTGACTCATATTTCTTAAGAATATGATAGTTATGATAAGCTTTACGATTTGTTGCTATAATTTTATTAGCCATAGAATGATTTTCCTATGACTAAAATTAGAATTCTATAAGAGGATATACAAGTACTTTAGTATACGTCTTCAATTGACGCATTTTCATAAGACCAGCCAGATTTGTCAAATGATGTTTTGAGATCATCAATTGAAAACTCGCTATAATCAACAACCAGTTCTACACTACCAGTTTCAACATCTGAATTATTTCGCTTAATACCATCTAAAGAATTTATTTTTTGACCCAGCTCTAATTTAGTATCTGAATCTTTAAGCTCAGGGACAATGAAGGATATTTTAACTAAATGTTCTGATTTGGAGTCGGTCGTAGTATATATCGCGATTATTGAAGCAAATACAAGACTGAAGGTAATTGTTTTCATAACTTGCTAATAATATAAAAATATAAAGAGAACATATGCAAGAGATTACTTAAAGTAATTTATTAAGTGATTAACATAAGTCATAATTTATTTCAAAAATCAAATTTCAGCTTTATCACTAACCATAGAAAGAAGGTATATTCCTCCGATTAGTAAAATACTAACTGCAAGCATGCCAATCTCTTGTGAGCCAGTAATTAATTTCACTATTCCCAATAAAAGAAAACCTGCAAATGAGGTAGCCTTTCCAGAAAAAGCATAAAATCCGTAAAATTCATTTGTTTTTCCTTTTGGAATAATACGTCCCATCAATGATCTACTTGCAGATTGATTTGGTCCGGAAGCAATACCCATAATAATTCCTGCAACCCAAAACCATTCAACAGTTGGGGCTAAAATAGCTATTATAACTGCTATAAAAATAGCATAATTGCTAATCTGAATGGTTCTTTTTGCTCCAATTTTATCATCTAAAAAACCAAACAAAAAGGCACCTGAGCCAGCCCCAATATTTAAGATAATACCAAAGGTTAGCATCATTTCTGCGCCCCAACCATATTTCTCGCCAGCATAAATTCCTCCAAATCCAAATATTGTTAGTATCGCATCATTATAAAGCATTCTTGCGAGTAAAAATCTTGCTATATTTTTATATTTCTTTATTTCCTTAAAAGTTTTTGATAATTCTTCATATGATTTCTTTATAGATGGTTTTTTGGTTCGATCTATCTTACGATCTTTTAAATATATAAATGTTGGAAGAGAAAATAACGCAAACCAAATTGCAATAAAAACAGGCATAGCTCTTATCTGCTCAAAATTTTCTGTATTTAATAAATTTCCAGTTAAAGGATTTATAGGCTCTGGAGAAGCATAAAACACCATATAGCATACGGCTAACGCAACCAAGCCACCAAAATAACCTAAAGACCAGCCATAACCAGATATGCGACCAATTTTTTCCTTAGGGGCAATATCAGGAAGGTATGAATTGCAAAAAACTTGACCCATCTCAAATGAAGCATTTGAAATCACAACTAGTATTAATGCTAAAAATATTTGTCCAGGCATAGGAAAATAAAGAAACATAGTTGAAATTACACATATCCATGTACATAAAATGAGATAGGTTTTTCGATAACCACTTCGATCAGCAATAGCTCCCATAAAAGGAGATAGGATAGCTATTATAATCGCACATACAGAAATAGCAAAAAGCCACATAACATCTCCATTTGGATAGTCTGAAGCTAAAGTTTTAGTAAAGAAGTTAGAGTATATGAATGTAATGATTATTGTTGGATATGGTTGATTGGCGAAATCATACAAAGACCATGTAAAAATATTACGCTTATAATTCCTACTATAATCTATGTTATCGCTCACAGTTTAGTCCTTATCTTTTTTTAATAATTCTATAATTTCGTAAAATCCTTTATAAGTCACAAAAATAAACATAATTATAAATGCAATAACTCCAAATATAAAAACTGTTTTCCAAATTAATATCCATTCATTCATTTATCATTATCCTTAAATAAGATTTGACCGTAAAATGAACCCAAAAATATCATAACTACAGCAGAAAACAAACCTATAAGACTCAGCATCTCAGATGAAACACTAATATTAAAAAAACTCTTAATTGGAGATAGACCTAATAATGCAATTAATCCACAGAGTAAAGAGCAGTAAGCTCCGTATTTATTCACAATATTTGAATATAATCCAAATACCACTAATGAAATTGCTCCTGAAAAATAAACTGATCCAGTTATAGCAAGATAATCCCATATATCTTCTTCTCCAGTATAATTTAATCCCCAATAAAAAATATAAGCCCCAAGTAAGAGAATAATAATTTGAGAAATGAATATTTTTTTACTTGAACTTAATTTTTCTTTAACTAGGGGTGAAATAATGTCATTTGTAATAATTGTACTCCAACATAGCAAATAACTATCATTAGTGCTCATGAATGCAGACAACATGCCAGCAACTACGAGACCAAGGATTCCAACTGGGAGAATTTCTACAAGAAAAGTTGGCATAGCTTCAAGTGAATCCATCGAACTATCAAGACCTTTTTCACTAAAATAAATAAAAGCACAAATTCCTAAAAAACTTGGAATGATAAACCTAATCAGAAATGATATAGAAGACCACATATACTGTTTTTTAACAGAATCAGAATCTTTCATTGCCAAAGCTCTAGTAGTAGCTGTTGGCCATATTACTGAACTCCCAAAACCAATAATTACCATCCAAACTATATAATCGTAACCAAAATCTGAATTTAAAATTGGATTAAATGCACTTTCTTGTTTAAATGTATGAAATATTTTAAGCCAACCAATTTCATAAATAGATATAAAAGTTGCGACAAAAAGACCAATAGATAGAACAACAAACTGTATGTAATCTGTAATAATTACAGAAAGCATACCTCCCATCATTGTATAGAATAAAACTAAGACAAGTAGACCAATCATAATCAAGTTAAGTTCAACACCCAAATCACCAAGAACTGCCTTTAAAAATTTTGCTCCGGTTATTAAAAATACTCCCATATTGAGAACACCAGCAAGAATTAAAAAAATAGCTCCAACAACTCGTATATCTTTTCCGTATCTTAGATTGTAGAATTCAGGAATACTCTTGACATTTAAATCTCTAAGTTTGCTAATAACAAAACCACTCAATCCAATAGCTAATGTTACTAAAAAAGCAATAAGCCCAATGTGAAATGATGCAAACTGACCACTCCATCCTTTTTCAGCATTGTACATCACAGTAATTAACCCTAGCTCTGTACCTGCCATAGATGCAACTCCTAACGCAACACCTATCTTGCTATTAGCAATCATAAAATCGTCAAAACTATTTACGTATCCTCTAAGTAAGTAACCGATTGAGAATATTCCAATTAGATAAAAAACAATTATTATTAGATCAATTGTATGCATTTAATATATAGTTACCATCTTTTTACTAAAATCCACATTCTGAATATCTATTTCATTAAATAAATCATCTAAACTTTTTCCATTTGAAATTGCTAATCTTAAATCACTACTTCCATACAGCTTATCAAAAAAATTATCTTTAAATTCAAATTTATCAGGATGTTTTTTATATATTTCATTAATAATCGTAACTCCAATCTTAAATGCATCTATGTTAAGATTACTAAATTCAATCTGGACACCATTACATTTTTCACCTTTAAACTTAGAGCTGCTAGGAGTAAAGCTTTTTTCGATGAAATCAACATCTTTAAAATTAAACTGATTCAACGCTTTTATAAGTTCCTCAGAATCAAGCCATGGTGCTCCAAATAATTTAAACGGATTATCTGTGCCTCTACCTTCAGATATATTAGTACCTTCTAATAAGCATGTACCTATATATATTAATGCGTGCTCTAAAGATGGTATATTAGGTGATGTCTGCTCAAATTCAACCTTACAACGCCCTCCTACACTATAATCTTGGTCCCAATTTGTACCTGTAATAACCTGAAGAGATAAATCAGCTGCAGATTTAATCAGTTTGTTTTCTTTTATAAATATAGCAATTTCACCTGCAGTCATTCCATGTCTGGCAGGTATAGGGTTCATACCAACAAATGATTTGTAATTCAAATCCAATATAGCTCCTTCTATCTTTCGACCTAAAGGATTGGGCCTATCAAGAACTATAAAATCAACATTATTTTGCGCTGCCTTTTCCATGCAGAGTTGCATTGTACTAAGATAAGTATAATATCTAGCTCCTATATCTTGAATATCAAATATTAAAACATCAATATCTTTCAGATACTCATCTCTAGGGGATTTATCTTTACCATACAGACTAACCACATCTGATGTTGAAGGAACTTCTTCTCCTGCTGCATATTGCCCTGAAAATCCATGTTCAGGAGAAAATATACGAACTACATTTAAATCTGTATTTTTAAAAAGATCGAATGTCGTAATAGGTGAATTAAAGCCATATTCTCTTAATTCATTAATAGGAACCTTTGATGTATGATTAATTATTAAACCAATTTTTTTATTTTTTAAAAACTTGAAGTTATTATTTAAATAGAAAACTTGTTTTTCTTGAGAGTACTCAAATAAAGTTGTTAAACCTGCACTCCTTATATGTCCAGAAAATGCAAAACAACTCATTAAGAAAATAAGAAAAATATTTTTTATAATATTAATTATCAACTCTATTTTTTAGTAAAGAATAATAAAAATTTACAACAATTATTATTACAAAATTACTGAATAAGGCTATTCCAATAAAGTATATAAAATGAACACTATTAAAATACATAATTAGCAGAATTATAATAGAGCTAATATAGCCACATAGAACACTAAAGCTATTCAGGGTCGTCTTCAATTTGGATAGTACAAATAAACTAATTAATCCTCCGTATGTAAATGAAGCAATTTGTAAAGCAAGAATGAAAATGGGAGTTTCTTTATCAAATTTGATAAGTAGACAAAAAACTGTAATCAAGACTCCCCAAAAAACAGAAATTTTAATTGATTTATCAAAACTTTTATCACCCAAGACATCTATAACCGTAGAAGAAGCCATTGCATTAATTGAGGAACTCAATGAAGACATTGCAGCAGATAATGCACCTGCAATCATCAAGCCTTTTAATCCAATAGGAATTTCATATTTAATGTATTCAGCAAAAACATCTCCTTGTTCTAAGGGATCAAAACCTGTTTCAAAAATCAAAGATCCTACTAATAAAAATACACAAAATTGAACAAAAACAAATATCCCACTTCCAAGCATAGCTTTCTTCGCAGAAGAAATATTTTTTGTAGATAAAACTCTTTGAACCATTAAATAATCAACACCATGAGAGCCAATTGAAATTAAAGCGCCTCCAAACAACATAATAAAGAAAGAATTAGTATTGGAGAAATTAATCCATTCAGAAAATATATTAACTTGATTTAAAATTGTTCCAGTATCTACACTTTGATAAAATATTATATATATAATAGTAATAACACCACATGAAAGGTATATAAAAAATTGAAATCCATCTACCCATAAAATTGTCCTTAAACCCCCTATAGAGGAATAAAAAATAGTAATAATACCAATAATTATTATAGATAATTGAAGATCCCAACCTGTTGCGATTTGAACAATTTTTGCTGTTGCAAAAAACCTAATACCATCTGCAATAAGCCTTGTTATTAAAAAAGTAACTGAAGCTGCTCTTTGTACATTC